>Ga0209541_10006741_pt1 | contig 19479 bp, 28 predicted proteins | sample RifCSPlowO2_01_FD_184027 | JGI IMG/M metagenome (GOLD analysis project Ga0209541, IMG submission 184027) | Groundwater microbial communities from Rifle, Colorado - Rifle CSP2_plank lowO2_0.1 (SPAdes) (version 2) | ecosystem: Environmental > Aquatic > Deep subsurface > Groundwater | place... | reverse complement strand
TATTTTTTCTCGATTTGTTCCAGAGAAAAATTCAACAGAAATTCGCTTCCTTTTTTTACATACATGCCTATCACCTTTGTTTATTCTAGAAGTAGAACTCATATTTAAAAGTTACGAAAATTAAAGTTATTTACTATAATACCACTACATGAGGAGAATGATTCACATTTTTATCTAACATTGGAAGAGTTGGCATATTTACATAGTAAAAAAACATTATTTATTAATGTTTTCAAGGAACTCCCATTAATTCTGTTACTGAAAGAGGCTACGCCTTTGATGTATTAAAATTGTCCCCTTGATACTTGTTCTTGATTGCTCTAAGAGATAGAATGAACAGAAAGCCCGATTGAATGTTTTTACCGCTTCTGCCTCTTGCACAAATACTTGAAAGAGGCACAGCATTCATCCCACAAATAAATTTGCGGGTATTTTGCCTACTATTTTATAAATATTAAGAAAAACTACAAAAAATGAAGCCAAAAAAAGACGATTGAGAAAGCCCGCAGACAATAGCTAGTTCCAAGTAACTTTTATATCATCAGTCCTTTCATAGGGCTTAATATCTATTTTTTTGTAATTCTTTGTTGCAACTTTTCTCATCGAAATGCCTAGACATGCAATATTAACCCCATTATCCACTAAATATTGATTTTCTGGCGCAAAAAACCTTGCTTTTCTCTCCTTGCACATTATACTGCATATTTCCTGCAATCTTTTATTGCAAGCAACACCTCCGCCCAGCAACAATTCTTTTTTTTCGGTGTGTGCCATTGCCCTTTCACTTACTTCCGTTAGCATGGCAAATGCAGTTTCCTGCAAAGAGTAGCATAAATCATTAACATCATACCTTTTTGAATCATATTTTTTCTTTAAATCAGTTAAAATTCCAGAGAAGCTAACGTCCATCCCTTTTACAACATACGGCAGCTCAATGTAGTTTTTTCCTTTTAAAGCAAGCTGCTCAATTTTTGGGCCGCCTGGGAACCCTAATCCGATGTGTCTTGCAAAAGCATCAATGAAATTCCCTATTCCTTGGTCTAAAGTCTCACCAAAAATCCTGTATTTTCCTGATTCATATGCAATTATTTGAGTATTTGCGCCAGATGCATACAACAAAACGGGGTATTTAGCATTAGTCAATAACTTTCCAATCTCTAAATGAGCGACGCAGTGGTTTACACCCACAATAGGAATTTTTAATTCAGAAGCAATATTTTTTGCAAATTTTAAACCTACAAGCAATGCTGGAGCAATTCCAGGCCCTTGTGAGAAAGAAACAAGATTAATATCTTTTAATTCAATTTTTGCCTTTTCCAATGCATTCTGCAATACTTTTTCCTTTGCTTTCTCGTGATGGTATCTTAATTCATTGGGTATTAGGCCGCCTTTTTGTGTCCTGAAAGAATCCATAGCATTAGCCAGAATTCTGCCTTTTTCTGTAACTATCCCTATGCCGAAAGTATGCGCTGTTGTTTCAATGCCCAAACAGATTTTTTCTTTCATTTATCTAAGTTAAGATTATGGGTTTTAATATTTAACTGTCTGAATTAAAGAAAAATTTAAATAATCTTTGTTATAAAGAACCTGTCATGACACTAGAGACTTTGCTTAAAGAGGTTTTCGCAACGGCAAGAATGCAATATAGCAATGCCGTACCTTCCAAATCAAATACAGTTGGAATTTCCCAGCAAGAGCTTGCAGACATGCTTGCAAGTGCTGAAGAATCTCAAGAGGTGAGGGGCATCTATCTTAGCGTCACAAAAAATACATTATTTGGCAAAGCAATGGATAGAGTTATGGATGTAATGGGCTATGAAAGAAAGATTCCTGACCATTATACAATTCTTGATTTGCCCCAGCATGTCGGCGCAGCAACTATAACCTTAAAAGACAATTTTGGCAATGAGACAATTATATTGGCCTATAACAGCAAGTATATGGAAAGCATAAGGAACAACCCTTTTATGAGGCTGTATGTAAATCTTCATGAGCATGGCCATATTAGGGGAGAGCGTTCTGAAGCATTAACAGAAGGCCTTGTCGGAAAAGCAGCAAATTATGTTCAGAATTTCTTGGAGTATCTTTACAATGGAATGGATAGCCTCAAAAAAGGAGCAGCAACAATAAGAGATTACGCTTACCAAAGGAAGGCATTGCAGGCAGGAAGGTAATCCTATATCAAAAATAAAACGCCGAGACTGGTATATGAGTATTTTTGTAACCTTTTAGTATCTTTTGTTTTTTGGGTATTGGTTAATCTGTGGCTGTTAAACTTCGGCTGGTAACTATCGGCTGTTTATTTATCCTCTTTTAGTTTATATCCAGAAGCACAATGCCAACATATAGGTTTTAGGATAATTTCGTCATTTTTTACCCCTTCATAAATTTCTTTTTTACCACCCATTACTTCATTTCCGCAAAGACCATAAGAGATATGCTCTAATTTTTTAACTCTCTCATCCAATTTTTCTAATTGTCTCTTTAAAAAAGATATTTCATCTATCATAATCTCACCTCAATAAAAGAAAAAGTCTATTTAAGACTTTTCTCTAAATAGTAGGCTATAATTGGTATTTAAGCTACCAAAAAAATTATTATCTTTGTTCTAAATCTAAAATAGTTTTAGTATAATCTATAATCATCACATTAGGATAATTTTCATATCTTTCTTTAATTCCTCTATCTTTTGCAATAACCGCAATTTTCTTGTTGTCCTCTAAAAAATTGTCTACTGCTACAAAAATTGATAAATCTCCTATCTCTATAACTGGCTTATCTTTATCAATTAAACTTAATATATCATTTTTATTTATCTTTACTTCTTCATTAATTTCTTTTAGAATGGGAATAATAGTATCCACAATTTCTTTAAAGTCTTTTCTTTTGCATCTATTTTCATCTTGACAAAAATGTTGACAAATTTCAGTAAATAAATGAGGTGTTATCCAAAATTTACTCCACAGGTTATTGACTTTTAAATGTTCAAATAATGAGATTAGTTTATCATAATCTTCATTTGTTTTTTTACTAAATCTAATCTGGATAAATCCATCAAGAAAAATTTTCATTACGCTAGTGTCTATAAATATACCACGTTCAGTATATGGAAGAATATGTTTTATGAAATCTGTATGTTCTGTGTTTATCTGAAGAAGCATCCTTATTACTCCTACTTTTTTTCATCTCCAGATGATTTCTCAACTAATTTATATTTTTTTGGTGTTTCTCCATCAACCTCTCCTTTTATTGCGTTTATGCTAACCAAATTTTCAGTTAAATCTACATCTGCTTTATAAACTGTTGGCTCTTGGCTTGAAAGAGTTTTATAGAAACTACAAATAACTATCCATTTATCAGAATCTTTTCCCTTACCATTATTTGGTTCAAGTTTTTCTAAACTAAATTTTAATAGTCCTAAATTTCCATGTATTGCTTCAAATAAGTTCCTTACTAATTCAATAGCTCTTATTTGTTTTGGTTTTTCTTCAGCCATTTTTATCCCTTAAATTTTTAAAAAAGTTTTGAGAATAATCAAGACTCTTAATTTTTAAAGTCATCAACTCACACCTCTTTTTTATATGTCTTGATTACCTTGTGTATTTAAACTTTATTAATTAATTTATTAACTACTATAAAAGAGTATATAAAAGTTTCTACTTTAAACTCTTTTCCAGTAATTCTTTCCACAAATCGCTTTCGTTTATCATAGCCCTCTTTGCTGGGGTTGTCTTTAGTTCTTGGTGTTTCCTTACAAAATTATAGTAGGTCTTAAAGTTCTCGGCATACTGCTTTTGGTTGCCCTTAAAGCCTCTCATGGGGGAATTTCTTATGATTGCAATAACTTCATCCTTGATTGGTTATTTTTGCTGTAGTGTAAGGTCTACCATTCTTTTTATTTTTCTTGTGATGCACTAACTCTATTATTTTTAAAAAGTTTAATTCTTCCAAGTGATTTTTTATAGTTAAATAATTTGTGTTTATTTTTGTTTCTAGTTCTCGTAATGAGCATTCTTTTTGTTTTAAGATGGTTAGTATTTCCTTTTTGATTTCTAGTCCTGTTTTCCTAGCCATGCTACTTATTTATAGCAACATTTATATATTGAAATGCCACAAATTAGTAGCAAGTAGGGCATTAAGAGGTGTTTTTAATGAAAAAGGTGTATATGGCTAGTTTATTTCTGATAGGATTGTTAGTTATAAGTAGTTGTCAGACATATCAACCTGCTACTCAACCACAACAACAAATACAACAGCAACAACCAACCTATATCTCAAAGCAGCAAGCAGAACAATCGGCATTAAATTTTATCAAAGTAATAGAAACTGATGAAGGTGTTAGCAAAAGCATTCAAACATCCTATTTAGAAAGTTCTACATGGACGGTAATCATAATCATGGAATACGTAAAAGGTGGAGTATCAGAAGGTACACAAGTTACTGTAGAATTAGATGCTATTAAGGGTACAGTAAATTGCCTTACAGCTTTTGGGGAGAAATTATGTGGAGAAGAATTACAAAGGGAATTAAGAGGATGAATAAAATGAGATATATCACTTTATTTTTATTAGGATTGGTGCTTTTAACTGCTTGTGAAAGTGGTGGAAGTACATCATCATATACTTATCAAGCACCAATAAAACAAAAAGAATATACAGTATTAGATGAAGAAAAATGTAGTAGATGCACAACCATTGATGATTGTGATTGGGCTTGTAATGAATATTGCCAAGAAGAAGGGTATAAAGGACAAGAAGGTTCAAGAGGTAGAGATGTCGATTTGGTAGTAAAGAAAATCCCTTATTGTACTTGTAGATGTTACAAATGAAAAAACCAAACCTTAAATGGTTCACAATAGCAGTTATTATTGTTACAATTTCTCTTATTTGGTATTCTCTCAATAACCAGTATCCTACATATAGAGCCGTAGAATCTCAAGAAAAACTAATTATAGACAAACCTATCAAAGAAGAAGTGATACAACAAGAAATGCAAGAACAAGAGCCTATTCAAGAAGTAAAAGAACAAAAATCACTTGAAGAAACATTTCAAGAAACAAAAAAGAAAGAAACTAAAATAGACATTGTAAAAACGATTGAATCCAAAAGTCAGCAATTCTTTTCTGACGATAGTGACTACATAACTCCCAATGATAAGATGGTACAATCAAAATTAAGTGAACTTACTAATGGAGATTATTCAGAAGCTAATTTTGGCAAGAACTTAAAGGAAATCTATTACTATGTTACAAATATAAGGTATGAATATGATAGTGATAAGTGGAATGTACTTGAATATTGGCAAACATCAGACCAGACCATAGAAGATGGTACTGGCGATTGCGAAGACCATGCTATTTTACTGCAAAGCTTGATAGAAGCATTGCTGGAAAAAACTTATGGGTATATCCCAAAAGAAGTCGCTTATGTGATTGTTGGTTGTGTTGATACAAATTATGACGGTAAACAAGATGGTTGCCATGCTTGGAATATAATTGATGCTTCTAAGCTTCCAGAACAGGCTTATACCTTATCCATATTTGATACAGAAAGGGAAGAAGTGCCTGATGTAATGAATGTAATTGTTGGTGATGTAACAATTAACGATACTCCGCCAGAGCCTAAAGAAGTTGTTTATGAGCCTTCAAAAGATAAGACCAAAACTACAGGGTTATTAGCTGTTTATTGGGAAGGAAGAAAGTGGGTAGAGCTAGAAAGCACATGGGGAATGCCTTTAAGCTATTATGAAAATAAAGGCTATCCGTTTACATCAGTTTATAGAGCATTTAACAGCCAAGAGAATTATTTGTATCCAGATTTTGTTGGCAAAGAGAAGAAGCCAATAATATTTCAAGATTTGATTGCTTATTTATATGAATTTCTTAGGGATGTTTATCAGTATGTCGTTGATTTTTTTAATTCTTAATATTTATATTAAACAACATTTTAACAGTTTTGTAAGGGATGTACTCATTTGCATAGTTATACTTTTTTCCACCGTATAGTATTGCTCTTAAATCCTTATTCAAAATATAATACCTGTTACCTGTAGCCTTGTCTTTAAATGTGACAATCTTCCCCACTTTCTTAATAATAAGTTGTGGTCGGTTGATGTAGCATTTCTTTTCGGTCATTTTAATCTTAAAAAATAATTTTCTTGTTTTTTTGCATCATATGTTATGAAAGCATGAATAACTAGGACTATAAACTAACTTTAATTTTATTTTTTTGAAACCGATATAGTACATAATAAGCATTATTCTTAAATTAAAAAGGTGCGTTTTTAAGCATTAAATTTTAAGCATTTTTTATATATGGATTTTTAGATACCCTTTTTATGCTAGGCTCTTGGGTTTTTTCCAAAACCTTCTATGCCTCTTTTTTTTGTCCTTGCTCCTTTTGCCTACTGCTTTGTTATGTTTGACGCTTCTTGTAACACCGTACTCATCCCTGTAAAAACCAGCCTTTGTTCTTTCGCTTATTTTTAGCCTTTCCTGTTTTGAAATTACAGCCATAATCGATATTACAACATCCTTAAATTCCCCCAATGAGCTTAGGTACTTGTCGCTGTAAGAGTGCCAATTAACACCATAGCCTTCCAATTCATTCAGCTTTTTTAACGTGTATAATGTTCCCGCTCTGCTGAACCTTGACAAGTCCCAGAACAAAACAATATCAAAATTTCTTTTATGAGCATCCGAAAACATTTCTTTAAACGCTGGTCTGTTCAGCTCATTAACTTCTTTGCCTGTAACAATATCCTCATACTCTTTAAACACTTCCCAGTCCTGAGCCTTAGCATATCCCCTTAACTGTATAAGCTGGTTATCAGCCTCCTGCTTGTTTGTTGATACTCTTACGTAAATTGCTGTTTTTGTCATCTTATTGCAGGAATCAACAGGCAACTCACTGGAGGTATAAACCACCTGCCTTTTGTTTTGCCTGTTGCTCCTATCTGCTTGATGATTGCCATTTTTCACAAATTAAGTACCATTCTCAAGCATCGATTTTCTAATCTCTTTATTCTGTTAAGTTCTGTTGTCCCAATCTTATTGTTTTGACAAGTTCTGATGGCAAGTTATTTTTTAAGGTATTTTGGATTACTAGCGTTGTAACCCTCTTTTTTGGCTTGTAGTTATGCTTTTCATTGTAAGCAATAACCTCATCAACAGCCAAGTTAAGTATTTTATCGACTTCACCATCAACAAATTCCTTTAAGTAAGCGATTGTAGATTTGCTTATTTGCAGTTCATGAGGCATTATCCCTCTTTCTTGCCTTATTCTGTTAAAAGTGCTTCTTACAAATCTATGGCTTGTCATTCTTTATTCTCTTGTTTGTCTTCTATTTCTTGCAGAATCTTTTGTATTTCTTTCTGTGTTCTTCTTTGAAAATATTCTGTGATTGATTTTAGAGGATTTGACATTTTATTTTTCTTATTGATTATACTATTCTTTTCTTTATTGTATTATTTTTTATTTGTAGTGTACTGAACTATACTGTATTTTGTTGTTCTGTGCTGAGTTGTTCTGTGCTGTGATATGCTGTACTGTAAAAAATGCCCTGTATTGTTCTGTGCTGTATTGTGCTGTTAGAGACCATTTTTATCTTTCATTTGAGTTTTGAAACTATAAGCTTCTTTTTCGCTAAGTATTTGTAATTTGAAGTTCCTTGAATTTCTTGACCTTTTGAAGTGCAGTACAAAGACTTTTGAATTTGCTACCTTGTTGCTTTTTTCAAGCATATCTCCCAGTAATACCACCCCATTCTCTGTATTTACAAGATTCCAAGCATGTTTAATTGGCTCATCAAAAACCCTATTAGAAGATATATGCCATAGTGCATTTGGAAATACTGTATACTCAGATGTAGTTTTGCCAACATACGAATCTTCATCAGTTACATCATCTAAATTAATCTCAATAAGACTATACCCTTCTTTAGCAATCTTAGGAATAATCTCTTTTGCACGTTCACTATTTTTAACTTCTTTGTATCTATCCCAAAATTTTTTATTTTTATGGTCTTTTGATTCATCCATTATTCTCACCCTGTCTGTTCATGGTATTACGTAGTCTAACCTCAATTTCTAATGGCTGTATGGCTTCATTTAAAGCCGTATTAAGCGATTTTAGAAAATCTAGGAGTTCTTGTATGGACTTTGAATTTGAAGCCCTCATACGTGTTGATACGTAGTCTTTCAAAGCAGAATCCAGTTTTGCATAAAATCCAAAATGCTCAAAATTATTATTTCGTTTTTTAGAGAGCATAAACTGGTGTGTATCCGACGTTAACCAGATTTCATTATCAAGTTGAATTTTTATCATTTTATTACCATCTTTAATTTTCTTCTTAAAAATTCAGAAAAATTATATTGTAAACCTTCTCTTTTAGCTGATTCTTTTAATTCGTCCAGTAATTTATCGTCAATTCTCAATCCAATAATTTTGGTTCTTGGTTCTAATAATTCGTTTAACATTTTAGCAAAATTTAAATAAGAGAAAGAATATCTTATTTTGAAAGCAGGTGGAAAGGCACAGCCGACTGTGGCTAACAGAACGCAGTCTTTCCATCAAAGCCCTTTTCATTTTTTCTTTCTCTTAGTTTTGAATTAGCTTTTTCTCATCAAAAAATTTTAAACCCTCATCGAGTGTTTGTACTTCTAACTGTTTTAAAATAAAATCCACCTTATTATCAAGCCAATTCTGCATCATTCTGGATACCCCTCAATGGTGTAATCAATAAGTTACCATCTTCTTGAATCACCATCTTTACTTTGTCTCTCTTACCAATCTTATGCTGGTCAGCCCATATTTTTGGTAGCAATATGGCATAGCTGTAATTGAAGCTTCCAATTCTTTTGATAAATTCAAATTCCATACGATTTGTATAAACTAGCGTATAAATAAACCTGTTTACCAATAAAAACTATTTCTGTGTATACACCATAGGTGTATAAAGAAAAAGATTTAAATATAAGGTTAGTTATATACCAAGTATGAAACGCCGAATGGGAAGAAAATATAAAAAAACAAAAACTCTTACAATATTAAAATATGATGTTTTCGATGAGGATGACGACAAATATTGGATAAGCCTTAAGCATAACAAAAATAATAAAGATGATTATAAATCTCTTATTCCAGAAATTCTATTGTTTATTTGTAATAATGGAGAGTCAATAAACGGACACAAATTCAACCTCGATAATTCATCCAGAGAAAAAGAAGAGAAACGATTTATTAAACTGCATCATGATTATGAAAAGTATGTACGTAAAAAAATATTAGATGAGTATAAAGATATGATACAAAATCCTGATTTAATTAAACAAACACATGAAGTAAAAAATAAAGCAGAATTGGATGAATGGATTAATACCTATAAAGAAGACATAGAATGCCATATTAAGGAAGAAGTAAAACCTATTCAATTTAAGATTAAATGGACTGAAATGCCAACCTCTTGTGTTAAAAATGCGTTCTTAAATAAAGTATGCAATAACTACAACACTATAATTAGGGCAAGAAAGATTATTAGCAAATTATTATTTTCAGTAACTGGATACAATAAAAATACTAGAAAGTTTGTAAAAGATATAGATTTTATAAGTAGAACATCATATAACAACTCTGCGTGTTATCAACTTATAGGAGATTTTGAAGAACTAAGAAAAATTTCTGTAATGATGAAAAAATATGGTTTATTTAAAGATTTTATAAAAACTCATTACTTTTATGATGTTTATCCAGCTTCCTTTAACGAACAACTAAAAGTACTTAAAAATTCGGTTGGTTTCAGGAGCGATGTCATGGCTAATCTATCATTCTACCGTATGTTTGAGCAAGGTTATTTTAATTTCCTATTACAATACGCCCCTGATTTAGTTTACTTTATGATTATTAATTCTAATGAAAATTTCCTAGATTTTCGATATGTGGAAAACATTAGAAAGTTAAGTAAGCACTTTAATATATCTAATAGAGTAGATTTATTGGCTTTTCTTGCAATGTGTCATAATATATCAAAAAATATAGAGAATCCAAATCACCAGCTTTTAATAAAGGAGCCCGAATTCAATAAGTGTCTTATTTTCAGTAATGATATTCGGGATAAACTTAATAAAAAATACAAATTGTAAGAAAAATAATAGAATAAAAATAATTAAACCTTCCCGAATTTCTGCTCGTACAATTCCACCAGCCTCAGCTTCTTGTTAAATTCTTCCATTGCCATCTGCATCCCTTCCACCTGCTCCTGCATATCTTGGTTTCTTTGCAACTGCAAACGTTCCCTTTTCTTGACTTCTTCCAGCTCCTCGTTCAATTTTTCCATTTCAAACTGATGCACTTTCTTTTTTGGAGTATGCCTGTCAATAGCCAAGAAATTAATGTACTTGTCAATCTCATCAGAGCTTGGCTTATGACCTAAACGAGCATTAACTTCATCAGTTGTATATCCTTTTTTGAGTAAATCACAAGCCATTCCTGACCTTAAATCCTTCCATGTAACCTTCTCCCCATTAGGTATGCACTTAACACCAGCCCTTTCTACTGCCCTGTCTACTATCTTCTTTGCGTTTCTGTAATCAAAATTAAACAACAACTCATTATCTTTTAAAGTCTTAACGCCTTCTCCATTACATTCGTTGCACTTTTTTTCTTGTATTTTTCCCTTTCCGTTACATTCATTGCATTTATGTTCGCCAAAATAAGAATCTAACAGCTCGACAGTTTCATTATAGTTTGTAATCTCGCTTCTAGGTCTTCTGCTTCTTTTCAAAATCTCCTTTTTTAGATTAACCCTGTACTCATCTTCTTTTGTGTAAGGGTTTTGTTGCCTACAGAAATCGGATTTTTTAAGCTTCAATAAGGCATTAATGTTCTCTCCAATGTCCCACGCTAGCCATAATAAAAGCCTGTGATGAGGCTTATAGGCATTGTTTACAATCTTCTTGAAATCATCTTCCAGAATAAACCTCACTTCTTTTACTCCGCTCTTTGCAAATTTGCCAGCCATTTCAAAAGGCTTGCTCTTGAATACCTTGCTGTAATAACTGCTCTTTAAATCCTCAAAAGGCTTTCCATCCCTTCTCTTGATAATGCCATCTTCCAAGTCATCATAAACTTTCTTTATGTCCTCTTTTGTGAGTTTCTTCCATGCCTTGTTGTCAAACCATTTGTTTGCATTTTTGAATCTCTGGACATAATAGTAAAGGGTATTGTAGGCATTGTTATCCAGCTTTCTCAAGCCATTGATACGCTTTAGCCTGTTTTCCTGATACTCAAAGAACTCAGCAAATAAATCCCTATTTTCCTTGCAGATGCCTGCATCTTCTAACAGATTGACCTTAGCGTTTTGATACCTTTGCTCCCAGTTGATTGTTGGCATATTGCATCACCAAGAAATAGGATATAATAGCTACTATTTAAATGTTTTGTAAAAGGGTACAAAAATGGGGTACGCCGAGACTGGGACTTTCATCAATCCTTGCTGACTGAAGGTCAGGAAAAGATTGTTTTGAACCCAGATGCCCTTGCGGGCCAGGCTAACCATGGCACAATTCCAGGCTTACACTAACATTTAAGTTATCTGTGCAATGCCAGGTTATGCGATCTCGGCGTAATCGATTAGTGTAACCATTTTATTTATAAATATTTAGGATAAGAATTATTGCATTTTCAGTTCTTTTTTCCAATACCTGCAAACTCTTTCAGTTTTCCTGCTTGCAATCCCAACATAATTCTCTGGATTATTAATAATTCTCAACTGTTCCTTGCTGAATTTTTTCAGATATTGCCCTAATGAGATTTCCTTTTTAATTATATCCTGCAGCGGCCTTTTTGCTGATTGGGCTTTCAATGTCAGCTGCCTTACAGCTTCATGAGCGTCTGGATGGTTATAAGCAGCCAATAAAATGTACAGTGGCTCTGCTACTATCATGCCCTTATTCATGTCTAAATTTTTCTTTAGATTTTCTTTATCTACATTTAAATTCGACATTGTCCGGTTTAATCGCGAAGCAGAAATATAGAACGCAGCAAGAATTTCTGGAATAAACCTTGATGATGCGCTGTTAGTCAAATCCCTTTGATGCTCCGAAATCTGGTCTGAATACAAGGTTACCATTCTCGGCATAAACTCTTTCCACAGGCTCTTGACGTTTTCAAAATTTATCGGGTTCCTTTTCTGCGGCATTGTAGAGCTTCCAACCTGCTTTGCCCCAAATTCTTCCCAAACCTCCCCTATCTCTGACCTTTGTAAATTTCTCATGTCATCGGCTAAATTAGCCAAAACACCAAAACTCTCAATTACGGAATTGGCATAATCCACCATGAATTCTGCTTCAGGAATCTGTGTAGATATAGGCGATGGTTTCAGATTTAATTCCTGCAGAACTTCTTCTTCAAATTTTTCAGGATTATTAAAAAATAAGGAAGAAGCATTGTAGCTGCCAACCGCTCCTGCTATCTTGCCCCTTAAATTATTAGCGCTTTTTTTTATTTTTAATATTGAATTGCCAAACCTTGAAACATACTGCGCAATTGCAAAGCCAAATGTTATAGGGACTGCATGCTGGCCATGCGTCCTTCCAACCTGTATTGTATCCTTCTCCCGTAAAGCCAAATCAATGAGGGTTTTTTCGAATTCCATAAGTTTCGGGATTAAGGCATTATTAGTAAATCTCTTGTATCTTAAAGCATCTGCCGTCGCTATTATGTCATGGCTTGTTGCTGTAAAATGCACAAAGGGCTTTGCCTCATCGCTTACCTTGCTTCTTATGCAATTTGCCAATGCCCTTACATTATGCCTTAATTTGTCTTCCTCCAGATAAACCTCTTCCGCAGCAACTCTTTTGCATGCTCTTTCCACTTCATCAGCAATTTTTTTGCTGCAAATTTTATATTTTGCAAGAATTTTTGTCAAAGCACTCTCAACTTTTGCCATATACCCAATCATTGCATTTTCGCTTAAATAAGGCTGCAATTTCAGGAATATTTCCTCATTTCTTCCATAGTATCTGTAATCCAGCGGGCTTATTGTGTTGAAAATGCTAATTTTAGGCTCGAAAGAGGCATCTTCATTGCTGACATCTAACAAATTTTGAATATTCCTTAATAATAGGCTGCCTCGATTTAAACTTATTATTATCTTATTTTTTTCCTTATTTTCTTTGATTAAATTATTTTTTTTAAATAATTGTATTGTCGAATGCACTTTTGCCGGGGAAATTTCAAGCTTATTGGCAATATCCCTCATGTGCAGGCTTTCTTTCGATAATAGGTTTAGAATTTCAATATTCTTCTTGGTAAATATCCCCGTTATATCCATACTGTAATAGAAAATGTTTATTATTTATAAACTTTTCTGTAATCTAGAATGTACATCGTTTATTTATTCTATCTACCCTTTTCTTATTTTTTACAAATTGTTTAATCTTTTTAGATAGAAATTTTCATCTTAATGCCTTGATAAATTTATCATGCAGCAATTTATTTGTTGCTATGCAAGTCTTGTCGTTAATTCCCCATCTTTCATTCTTTAGGTTCGTAACTCTACCCTGAGCTTCCTCAACCACCAAAAACGCTGCTGCAGCATCCCACGAGTTTAAGGACAAGGACAAAAAAAGGTCAAATTTTCCTGCTGCTACATAGCACATATTTAATGCGGCAGAGCCGGGATTCCTTATGCCCCTAACGGAACCAAAAATTTTTGACAGCAATGAGAGTGTCTTTTTGGTTACCTGTATGTCGCTTGGCAATCCAAAAGCCAATAAAGCACCCTTCATACTGTTTTTGCTAGATACTCTTAATCTCTCGCCGTTTAAAAATGCGCCTTTGCCCTTTTCCGCAAAAAATGTCTCTTTAGTGCAGGGATTATAAACAATACCCCTAATTACCTCATTATTCTTTGCAAATCCAATAGAAACCGCAAAATAAGGTATTTTGGAAGTGAAGTTTGTTGTCCCGTCAATAGGATCTATAATCCAGGTGTATTCAGAGCCTTTGTCTGTGAGGCCGCTTTCCTCTGTAATAAAGTTATGCTTTGGGTATTTTTTGCCGATTACCTGCTTTATTTTAGCATCTGACAGTAAATCAACTTTAGTAAGCAAGCTTCTCGGATTCTTAAATTTTAACTTGCCATAATTGCCGTAATGGTTTAATATTATTTTACCTGCTTCTTTTGCAGCTTTAATTATTAAGGATTTCATGGAAATTATAGAAATAAGGGTATATTAATATTTTTTGGTTCGCGTTTTAATTATGCAACTCTATTTTGGATTAATGCGTAATTATTTGCAGCTAGTTCTTCTGGTCTCCTGCCAAAACAATACAACCCTGAATTTCCAAATAAGCCTAGCGCTACAGGACTAACCACTCTAGGTTCTACAAGTTGCGAAATCGACATTAGTTCGACTTCTCCATATTCATTAAAATTTACTACAGCCATCCCCGATTCCGCGCCTTCTTTTATGTACTTTATAGCTGCTAATCCTAATTTTTGACCAACATACGAATCATAATATGAAGTTTTTCCACCTCTAACATGATAAGTTGGCTTTTCAGTTTTTATATCGAGTTGTCTAGTATGCCTTTTTATTCTGGGGTCATTTTTTAATCGTTCGTAAATTAATTTAGCCAATACTCCACTTACATCACCTAGCTTTCCATGACCAAAGCTATCTGCTCCTGTATTTTGATAAACTTGTTCGCCAGTTAATGGATGGTTGGTACCTTCGGCAACAGCAATTAATACATAACTAATTCCATTATTATTTCCTGCTCTTTTATTATACTTATCAGCAATAAAATCACAAGTGTAACCTAAATCAACAGGTACTTCAGGTATCAGAATGACGTCTGCACCAGAGGCTATGCCCGCTTTAAAAGTGACTCTGCCTACATCTCTTCCAAAAAGTTCTACGATTCCTATAGAGCCATTAGCTTTTAGTATCGGTATAAAATCTTCAAGAACTTGTTTTGCTCTATTAATTGCTGTGTCTAATCCAAGACTGTATCTTTGTAAGTCTCCATCCATTGTTTTAGGTACTCCAACAAATGTTGTTGGCAAAGAATTTCCATATCGGCATATGAGGTTTGGAATCACTCCAAGTGTATCATCGCCGCCACAAGCAATAATTGCTTCAAGTCCAGAATTTCCAATATTCTTTACAACTTGAGCTGAAACATCTTCTTTATCCATGGTTCTACCATCAAGCTTTCCGGAAAATTTAAACGGATTTGTCCTCGATGTTTGTAAAACGGTGCCAGTATGAGAATGAATTCCATCCACATACGGAACATCTAATGGGAACATATTACCAAACACTAAACCTTCCCAGCCTCTTCTTATCCCATATACTCCCCATCCAAGATTTCTTGCAGATTTTACAACAGCCTCTATCGCTGCATTTAAACCGCCACAATCGCCACCACCTGTTAGAATCCCGATTTTTTTACTCATTTATTCCACCCCCATAACATAAATTTATAATTTATTTAAGTAATCTAAAATATTTTTTCTTATTCTCTCTAAAACATTCTCATTTTTTGCCTTAAACTCTTTTCCAGCAATCATCTCATAAGCAGTTATGTATCTTTTGGCAGCTTCAATTTTAATTTCATCCTGAATTTTTGGTATTTTTCCTTCGCCAATAAAACCCTTATTTGCAAGCCATTGCCTGACATATTCTTTATCAAGCTTTTGCGGCTCTTTGCCTTGGGAAAATAATTCTTCATAAGTATCTTTTATCCAGTACCTAGACGAATCTGGCGTATGTATCTCATCAATTAGGGTTAAATTTTCATCTTTATCCAAGCCAAACTCGTATTTTGTATCAACTAAAATGAGATTATTTTTTGCAGCAAGCTTATTTCCAAAATTATACAGTGCGACAGCAGCTTTCTCCATTTTCCTGTATGTTTTTTCATCGACTAAATTTCTTTTAATTACTTCTTCTCCGGAAATAGACTCATCATGAGTGCCTTTTTCTGCTTTTGTTGACGGCGTAATAATTGGTTCCTTGAATTTCTGGTTTTTCTTTAATCCTTCCGGCAAAACATTGCCGCAAAAATTCCTAACGCCTTTTTCATAGTTATACCATCCTGACGTAGTTGTAACGCCCGTTATATATCCTCTAACTACCATTTCTATTGGAATTAATTTGCATTCCCTTGCAACCATAACATTCGGATCAGGAACATCTATAACATGATTTTTTACAATATCTTTTGTTTTTTCAAACCAGAAAGCTGATGTTTGGTTTAAAACCTGCCCTTTGAATGGTATTGTGCACAAAACCCTATCAAAAGCGGAAATCCTGTCAGTAGTAATTATTATTCTTTTATCCCCTAACAAATAATTGTCCCTTACCTTGCCTTCGTATTTCTTGCCAAAGTTGAAGTTGGTTTTATCGAGGGCATATTCCAATTGATTTTTAATAATAGAGTCTGAAAGCATTTTAAATTTTTTCCAATGCATCCAATACATATTTTGTAAGTCCCGCTTGATTAAGAGGCGGGGCTAATTCATTGTTGTACCAGCTGGCAAACTGTATGCCTCTTGTTCCAATCTTAAATGTTTTGCTTTCGGAGATAACGCTTGATGGGACATTTCCTGTTATTGGCCAAAGTTGAGCAAGAAGATGAGAATCAAAAGGTTTTTCACCATCATAAATGAATTTGTCTTTAAGTGGATTGTAATTGGCTTCATTTATCCCATAAACAAAAGTGCCGTCTTCGCCTGTTGTTGGTGCCGACACAATAACCGTATGCGCGCCATTCTGGAAATGCGCATCAGCCAAATAATCCCCAAGTTTCAAATATTTTTGGTCATCTACATCTGAGGGTCCATTCGGAGTAATGAGTTGGATTCTGTAAGTGCTTCCATTAAGCTTGACACCAAGAATGTCTTTGCCAAGCTTACTTACTTCCCAGGGCAATCTTCCTCGCGACATATCATCGCTATTCATGGATGCTACCAATGTGTCAATCGTTTCTCTACCTCCAAGATTTGGGATTTCAGTAACAACTAAAACTGGAACATCTAATCTTAGCAGGTAGTACAGCATTGGCATGCCTATTCTTCCCTGCCCTACTACACCCACTCCATTTCCTATAAGAACCACCCTTTACAAACTTATAGATCTTTTATATATTCTTTAAATTATTTATAAATTTATGATTTCAACTGGCATCAACTATAAATATCTTTTGGAATAGATTCAAATTTTTCATTATTAATTGGGAACAAAAATAAGTTACTTATTCATTTCCAAAACCCTTTTTCTAATTTCACGCCGGTAAGCAATTAGCAGCACTTCGTATCGATTATCTATGTTTAGTATCTCTATTGCAGCCAAGGCGGCATTCTGCCCGTTGTTGAGGCCAACCCACAAGCCATGCTCCGAATGTTTCAATAAATTTAATGCAGCTTCCGCCTTGTCATCGCTTTCTTCCAATAAAGGGCAATAGATGATTAATTGGCCCTTTTTTTCGATGGGTTCGTCAAAATAAGTAAAAATAAGGTTTATCGCATTATCTATTACCTGCTCAGAATGGGAATGGTTGACTCCGAATTGCCTCAGGATTTCTTCTGCTTTTTTGAAAGCTTTATTGTTTTTATCCCCAACTAAAACAACCTTATCCAGCATCTTTAGGATTTTTATTGCTTCCTGCGCAGCCACATCAGCTTTTAATGTACCTACACTTAAAACAGGTATTCCTGGAGGCATTTGCATTATGGATAATAAAGCATCCAAGCCTTCATAGTTTCCCTTGCATGGAACGCCTATTACGGGCCTTATCGTTTTAGCTGCTATGGCCCCTGGCAAGGCTGCTGCAAGCCCTGCACCGGAAATTATAACCTTGTAATCGCTGCTGGAAACAATCCTGTCAACATCTTCTGGGGTTTTATGGGCGCTTGCTAATTTAAAATCATAGTCTATCTTATTTTTGCCAAGTATTTTAAAAATCTGTTTATAAGTACTTTCATCAGATTTTGATGCGAATAAGATTAAAACATCTGCCATAACTAATCAACCCAATATCCTATATTTCTGATAATTCTCATTCATTAATAAGCTTTTTGCAATATCAACAGCGATTTTTTTTGCATCAGTATTCTTATCAAAATACATTGTCCACAAAATACCCTTTTCCAGTTTTTTGATATTATCAAAGCCAAGCCTTTCTTTTAAAGTTAACAATAATCCAGCTCCATTATCAATGTCTTGTATCAACATATTTATTTTTTTATTGCTTGTTTTTTCATTGTTTAATTTGAAATTGTATTTATGCTTATTCGCATTTACCAAAATATCAACATTGCTTATTTTTTCTTTAAAATCTTCAGAATTATCTTTAATGTCAAATCTATAGTAGTCGGACATCTCTAGGCTCTTTAATTTATCGTAGCCCATCTTTTTTAGGGTATTAAATGCAGTTATAGCTACGTTGTCAGGGACATTTAAGCTTATGAACATTTCTATTGTTGGCATTTTGCACTATTACTCTATTTTTTATTGATTTTATATTATTTTTTCCTCAATATATTTCTTCATAGACTCGAAAATCTTTATTGCGTTAGTTTTTTGATTGTTTTTTATTGCGTCAGGAACCTGCCAGTTGTAAGAAGCCCTCTCAGGATGCGGCATCATGGCCATAATGTTCCCTTCCTTATTTGATATTGCGGCTATGTTATTTACAGCGCCATTGGGGTTTATTGGAAATTTATTTATGATGCTCCCTTTTTCATCGCAATACTTGAATGTTATTTGCTTGTTTTTTTCCAATTGCTTTATTAATACTTCATCTTTTGTTGTAAACCTTCCTTCCCCATGCGCAACAGGAACTTTAATTATTTCATTTTTATTATAAAATTGGTTAAATGCATTATTTTTGCTGTTAATAGTTTTGATGTAAACCCACGCATCATAGTAGCCTGAGACCAGCGGATTTGTATTTGGGGCAAGAGCCATTTGAACTTTGTTTTTTAGTCCGGGGATTAATCCGGTTTCAACCAAAACCTGTGCTCCGTTGCATAGTCCCAATAAAGGCTTTCCATTTTTCACCTCTTTTCTTATCTTATCCATAACCTTTTCTTTCGCTGCGATAACGCCAGCCCTTATCCTATCCTCATAGGAAAATCCTCCAGGTATTATGTAGCCGTCAAAATCACTTAAATTTTTTTTAGTATTCCACCTGACAATTTCAGCTTCCATTCCAACATCCATACACCTATCTTTAGTTTCTTCCTCGCAATTATTGCCAGGAAAGTACATGACTGCTATTTTGGGTTTTAGTGGCATTTTTTCAAATGTTAGTTAATTCAACAATGATTTTAATTGATCTCTCAATTCTTTTGGTATTAATACGACTTTAAACATTTTTCCTCCAAATGGCATCTTCCCAACAAATAATAAAGCTTGAGCGCGCAACGACCCTATCGTAGATTTTGGTGCTCCATGTTCATTCCACCAAA
>Ga0209541_10006740_pt1 | contig 19482 bp, 21 predicted proteins | sample RifCSPlowO2_01_FD_184027 | JGI IMG/M metagenome (GOLD analysis project Ga0209541, IMG submission 184027) | Groundwater microbial communities from Rifle, Colorado - Rifle CSP2_plank lowO2_0.1 (SPAdes) (version 2) | ecosystem: Environmental > Aquatic > Deep subsurface > Groundwater | place... | reverse complement strand
GAGTTTGATAAAACTAAAATTGAAGGTATAACTAATTTACCTCATGATTGGAAAAATATACAAATAAGAAATCTTTCATTTAACCATAATAAGAAACAATCAAATCTTCATCTAGAAAACATAAATCTTGAGTTCAAAAAAGGTCAAAAAATAGCTTTTATCGGTACGTCTGGTTCGGGCAAGAGCACGATGCTTGCATTATTAAGAGGGTTAGTAAAATCAGAATCAGGTATAGTTTTAGTTAATGGAAAATATATAGAAGAAGGGTTTAATAAAATAAAGAACACCATAACTCTTATTCCTCAAGATCCAGAAATATTCAATAATACTATAGAATATAATATCACTATGGGAACAAGGGTAGATAAAAAAGAAATAAATCATTCAATAAAGATGGCGCAATTTAGTAGTGTTCTAAGCCGTTTACCTAAAGGTCTTCAAACAAACATGTTAGAAAGAGGTGTATCATTAAGTGGCGGGGAAAAGCAACGCCTTGCGCTTGCTAGGGGGCTATTAGCAGCTAAAAATAGCGAAATAGTGTTAATGGATGAACCAACAAGTAGTGTAGACACAATAAATGAAATTAAGATATATAGTTCGATTATTAAGGAATTCAAAGATAAAACTATAATCTCTTCACTACATAAACTTCATTTACTAAAGATGTTTGATTATATTTATGTTTTTGATAAGGGCAAAATTATAGCAGAAGGAACATTTAATCAACTAAGAGCAAATCCTATCTTTAGAAGGATATGGGAGAAATATAGGCCTAATTAACCCGAGTTTGCTTGTGAGCACTCAAGATAAAAATAACTACTTTATAGACAATCTTGTTGATTCAGTTACCGTAGTTTCTAATTGTCTATTAGAGATTTAGGAACAAAAAGTAACCCAATTACGAGCAAATTCAAAGAATTTGTAAGTTTGTTGTGACTTGAGAAAGTGTTCGACTTTCGAACATGTTGTGCTTTTGCACAACTTTGTGTTCACAACTTTATCCTAAATCTCTATAACCTCACGAGTCATTTGAGCAAAGTCAAATAATTAATATCCAATTACTTCAATACCATCAACTCTTGAAAAATGATCTTTATTTCTACTTATTATTTGTGAGTAACCATTTCTTTTTAATATTGCACAAATAAAAATGTCCGCTTGTTCAATCATCTTTGCAGATTTAACAAGAGAAGACTGGATAAAAGAGGCTTCTTCTCCACACCCATTATCAAAAGGTAAGATATCAAGAGTATTAAAGAAATCTTTAGCCTTAGATAGTTCATCTTCATTGATTATCTTCTTCAAATAAATTCCAACTAAAACCTCAAAAGCATTTATTTCGGTAGTAAATAAAGAATCTTTTTCTTTAAAATTACCAATAATCTCAATAGCTTCTTTCCTACCATTCAAAAAATCTATAATAACTGTAGAATCAAGACAAATTCCCATGAAGCCTCTTTATTCTTTTAGACCATTCAGTTGTAGATTTCTTTTTCATCTCATTTATCTCATTCTTCATCTTTTCTATCCTTTCATCACTAATATTCTTCCAAACACCAGCAAATTCCATAATATCTCTCTTCTGTTTTATAGTTCTTCTAATTAAATCAGAGAAACTTTCAGTAGCTTTTTTTCTTGCTACAAGCATTTTATACACATCTTCCATTATTGAAATATTCTTCACAACCATGCGTACACACACATATGTGTATATATATAAACTTTCTTAATTCGGGTATTTACTTAGTATTATGAAGTTAGAATATTTTATTCTATGGATTTGAAATTTATGTCAAAGTGTATCTGACGAACACTTTGATCACAAGAAGTTTGTTCACAATCAAAAAGTCCTTCTTGTAGCTTGTGAGAACTTTTGGATGTTCAAGGTGCTCGGACGCACCTTGACATGACAAACTTCTGTGCAGAAACTTCTCTTTTAGAAGAAGTTTCTTGCATCCAAAAAACTTAAACTTCAAAGTTTTTTTGATTTTCAAATTCATAGCTATAGACAATTCTGTTAATTGGATCATAGTTTTCAGAATTGTCTTATTATGGATAACTGACTTGATCAAGTTATCTTTTAGGTCAGTTATACAGATAGAGAACTGAAAATATAATGTCACAAAATTAAGTCAGTTCTCTATAGCTAATTCTGAACAAATAAATGACCTAATCATCAGAATTAGGTATAATTTATTTTGCGAAGTCAAGTTTTAGTTTTGAAGAGAACATTTACAATTTATTTTAATAGCAGTATAAAATCCAGTTATAATTGATATTTGGTAACTAATGAAATAAAAGAATGAAACTAAGAGAATTATAACAAAAAATGTGATATATACTTTAATTTTAGGTGTAAGCTTAGAGATAAATCTAAATATATTTAAATGGATGCTTTCTGAAATCATAGTCTTAACGGACAGGAGAGGTAGTATCTTTGTACGGTAACTACCTCTCTTATATTATTGAATATCCTTTTTCACCTCTTAATTTTAATTTCCTTTTTGGGAACAGTTAATCAGAAAACAGTTATTTAAACATTTCTAAAATATCTCTAATTTCAACAATATTTTTACAATGCATAAGTTTCTCACGTAAAACAGAAGCATTTTCAAAACCTTTTAAAAAATTACTTCCAATATATTTAATTCTGTCAAATTCAAGAACCTTATGTCTATTTGCAAGATTAATATAATCAAGAAAACCATTAATTTTTTCTTCTTTAGTTATCTCCTTTTCTTTTCCAGTTTTTAAATATCTTAAGATTTCACGAAAAATAAAGGGGTTTCCAATAGCTCCACTTGCAATCATTGCACCATCCGCAATTTCTAACATCCTCTTAGTACTCTCTCCATTCATAATTCCTCCATTTCCAATAACAGGAATACCAATTTCTTTTTTTACTTTAGATATCCAACTCCAGTCAGGCATAGAGTTATATTTTTGTTCAGAAGTTCTTGCATGAATCGTTAACAAGTCTGCACCAGCTTTTTCAATAATTTTAGAAACTTCCATTACATTATTATTTTTAAATCCAAGTCTTATCTTAGTGGTAACTATATGTCCTTCATCTTTGAGCAATTTTATCATTTGTCCAATTTTTTCTGGATTTTTTAATAAATAGCTCCCAGCTTCATTTCCCACAATTCTGTTTGAAGGACAACCGCAATTAATGTCTATTAGATTATAATCTTTTAATAAATTTAATTTACTAAATCTACTAAACTCTGTTAAATTATGCCCTGTGATTTGTAATCCTATTGGTCTATCTACTCTTCCACCAATTTTCATAAGTCTTTTAGTTTTATCGTTCTCATGTAATATTGCGTCCAGATAAATCATCTCCGTATAAGCCATAGAAGCCCCATATTTCCTACATAAAATGCGATAAGCACAATCAGTAACATCAACCATCGGAGCAAGAAACAGCCTATTTTTTAGCTTAATATCTCCAATTTTTAGAATACTCATATAAAAAAGAATCAAATGACCTTTAAATATCTATAATTGCGTGAAGACAAAGTTATTTTTTATTTTTCTTATTTCCAAGTTTAACAATAATTCCAATAAGTACTAGTACGATTCCAATAATAAGAAAAGAAGTAGAATTAGAAAGACTAAATAATTCTTTAATTAAATTTAGTGCACCCAAGGAAAAAAAGACTACGGCGATTCCAAATAATAAAACAGACAAAGCATTTTTTATCATTCTATCTTGAAAAGCCATAAACCTTGCTTCAGCACTATCTGTTATCTTTTCAATCTTACTACGAGCAAAAGCCCCAACTCCTTGCTTAACAACATCAAAACCTTCAGAAATGTAATCTCTCGTATCTCTCTTCTTTTTTATTGCCATTATATCATAATGTTATGGTTTTATTTAAATCTTGGCTTTAGAAAACTTCATCGCCTTTTTGCAAAGTTCTCTTTAAATAAAATATAGATTAACACACACAAATCCTTAAATACGTAGATTCTATAAACCTATATGGAAAAAGATATAGATAGAATAACAAAAAATGCGGATACGGATATTGTAATTAGAATAGATGATTTTGGAGGTAAAGTTGGTTTAACAATTAGAGAATTTGTAAAATCTGATAGATATACTGGATTCACAAAAGCAGGCACAAGAATTTCAGCAGAGAATTTTAAGAATTTTAAAGCAGCAATAAATTCAATAAAAGAATCAGACTTTGAGGTTTCAGAATCAGCAGAAAAGTCACCTGATGAAAATCCTGAAAAACCGAGTAGTTCTAATGTAACAAAAGTTAAGCAAGAAAATTATGAAGAAATGGAAATGTAAAGATCACAAAACTCACAATTTTTATCTAAGAAATTTCAATAATTATTAACATTTTTTAGTCTCTTCTCTTTCATCATTCAAATCTTCCTCAAATGTAACAAAATATCAAACAGAAATTTTCTTAGCTAAAACATTAAGAGAAACTTTATTTTTTATAGCCCTCTCCAGGGTTAAAATAAAATCATACTTATCCGCTTGACTCAAGTCAAGATACTCTTTGCCACAAGAATCGCACCTTAATTTTATGATATGGAAGCTAATAGACCCATCCAAAAAGTCTCTATTTTCAACAACATTTACTAATTTGCCATTGCATTCATTACAAAAACCCTTACTGACTTCAACAGCTCCGCTATCAAAACTCAAATTACTTTCCTCCATCCGATCAATTTCATCGAAAGATAAATTTTCTTCTTCTTCCATATTAAACTCCTATCTCTTAGATTTATATAACTTTCTCTGAGCATCTGAAGAGGGATATGTTGTAATAATAAAAGCTATAAAATCTTTGACCTCAAATATAATTGTTAAAAATTTACTATTTTTGCCTATTGCCATATAACGGCCATCTCTAACTTTTAACACATAAGAGTTATTAAAAAGAATTTCTCTAATTTCTGAAGCATGGACATTGTGTTTATACAAAATCTTTTCCTTAACTTTATCTTCTATTAAAATGCCTCTTATTTTCATAAACTAATCAAATCAAAGAGCTATTTTAATTCTATCTTGACTTCGCCTACATGGCTCGTCAGGTTAAAATATGATTTTATTTGAAAGATTTTTCTAAATCGAATTCTATAAAAAATACTAATTGTACGAATTAATTCTGAGTTTGCATGTGAGCAAACTCAAGTTTTATCTAACATCTATTTTTATCTTCTCTTTTATCTATCCAATCTTCATCAAACGTAACAAATCCGCTAATTGGGTTTGATTTAATAATTTCTCCATCTAAACAAGTAAATAAATAATCTCTGCATACATTATCTAAACAAATAGCAGAAGTATATGTTCTATAAAATGAGGTTTCAGAAAATGCCTTATAACCTGCAACAAAAAAAGCCAAAAGCAATATAATTAGTAAACTCAAAAGAATAACTTTATTCATTGAGTTCATCAAATTTAGTAGTTTAAAAATAAAATTATTTTAGAATGTCTATAATCTAATTTTCTAAATTAAGCAACAACTTTTTCTTCATCCGCAACTAAAACAACATCTGCAACTTTATCCCCTTCTTTAAGTTTTACCACTCTTACTCCTTGAGTTGCTCTCCCCATTTCACGAAGCTCATCCATTGATATTCTAACAATCATTCCTTGTTTTGTAGTTGCAATGATTGAACTATCTTCTGTAACTGGAAGTGAACGAACAACTTCTCCGTTTTTCTCAGCAGGTTTAAGATTAATTACTCCTTTTCCACCTCTACCAGTCAAACGATAATCTTCAAGAGCACTACGTTTACCATACCCTTTATTTGTAACTGTTAAAATAGAAGTTTTAGAAGAATCTTTTATTGGAACTGGTACAAGAGAAACAACTTCATCTTTATCATTAAGTTCTATTCCTTTAACTCCATAACTTGCTCTACCCATTTGTCGAACTTCGTCTGCATTGAATCTTATAGCCTTACCATCAGAAGTAGTTAGTAAAACCTCTTGATTATCCGTTATTCTCATAACACTAATTAATACATCGCTTCCATCTAGTGGCATATTCATTACTCTTACTCCAGTACTTCTTGGTTTAGCAACGTCACTAACAGCTATCTTTTTTACAATTCCAAGTTTTGTAACAAACATTAAATACCCCTTATCAAAATCAGAAACAGACAAAACATTTGCAATTGTCTCGTCACGTAAATCTAACAGATTAACAATAGCCTTTCCTTTACTTTGGCGTTCACTTGCAGGAACTTCATTTGATTTAAGCCAATAAAGTCTTCCGCGAGATGTAAAGAATAATAAATGGTCATGAGTCGAACAAGTAATAAGTTTCGTAACAAAATCTTCATCTTTCAAATCAGCACCTGTAACTCCAACCCCTCCACGTTTCTGTTCTTTGTAAGACTTAAGGTCCACACGTTTGATATATCCAGAATTAGTTATCATAACAACAACATCTTTCTTTTCAACAAGGTCTTTTTCAGTAATCTCATCAACATTTCGAATAACTTTGGTTCTTCTTTCATCTCCAAATTTAGTTTTTATTTCATTAACCTCTCTTTTTATTATTTTCAATATTTCTTTTTCATCTCCAAGTATTTTCTCAAGTCCAGAAATGATTTCCTTAAGTTTGTTTTCTTCTTCCTTTAATTTATCTGCCTCTAAATGAGTAAGCTGTTGAAGTCTTATCTCTAGTACTGCCTTAGCTTGTCGATCAGTCATTTTAAATTTGTTCATCAAAGCTTCATGAGCAGCTTTAGTGTCTTGAGATTTTCTTATTAATGCGACAACAGCATCAATATCTTTTAAAGCTAATAATAATCCGAGGACTAGCTCAAGACGTTCTTGCGCTTTATTCAAATCAAACTCACTTCTTCTTCTTACAACAATTTGACGATATTTAATATATTCTCCAAGTATATCTAACAAATTTAAAACTCTAGGTTGTTTACCTACAAGAGCAAGAAGATTAGCATCAAAACTAGTTTGGATATTGGTCATCTTATATAATTGGTTTAGTGTAAATTTAGGCTCAGTTCCTTTCTTTAGTTCAATTACAATACGCACATTGCCTCTAGCAGATTCATCCCTCAAATCAGATATATCTGGAAGTTTTTTCTCAGTTGCCAATTGAGCAATATTTTTTACTAAATCCGCTTTATTTACCATATAAGGTATTTCCTTAATTATAATAGAGGTTTTTCCCTTTTTATCTTCCTCAATCTCACTTTTTGCACGAATAATTATCTTACCTTTTCCATTTCGATACATTTCCTTAATACCTGGTCCTGTAATTAATCCCCCTGTAGGAAAGTCTGGTCCCTTAACGATCCCAATTAAATCCTCAACAGTAGCCTTGGGATTTTCTATTAAGTAAATAACTGCATCAGAAATTTCAGTTAGATTATGGGGTGGAATATTTGTAGCCATTCCAACTGCAATACCTGTTGCTCCATTAAGTAAAAGATTAGGTAATTTTGCTGGAAGGGTTTCAGGTTCTTTCAAATCATTAGAGAAGTTAGGTCTCATTTTCACAGTATCTTTTTCAATATCTTCTAATAACTCTGCAGAGATTTTACTCAATTTTGCCTCTGTGTTATGGCTTATAAAACCATTAGATATAAAGGAATGGCAGTTACTTTCTACTTTAATAGAATAGACATTTTGAATTCCAGCATTTTCAATTTTTACTATTGGTTCGAATAAATAATTATAGGTCAACAGATATCTGAAAATTGAAGAATGATCTTCTTTAGTTTTATTTAATAATATTTGAGATATTTGTTCATAATTCTGTTTCATTGAAGAATATCTATCAAAATTATGTTTGATGATAAACTGGTCATGTGATAAACCCCTTACAAAATCTGATATAAATGGTACATAATCTGTAGCAGAATAATCTTTTTTATAATTAAGAGTAATTAGTTCTAGTCTCTTACTCTTTCTTATTGATGAAAAACCTATATTTTTATAAAATCTAAAGATATTTAATTTTCCATTAATTATCAACTTGTAAAGATTTTTTCCAATATCTAGTCTTATTTTACTTTCAATACCAAATCTCAAAAGAATTATCTGAATTTCTGAAAGAAGTTTTTTACTTATAGAAGAACAGTTTAATTCGATTTTTCTTCCTGCAGAGAATATGCATCCATCTCCTTCAAAATAAGCCTTTAGAAAATGAGAGATTATATGCTTAGGAGACTTAAATAAAGAGAAAGGAATAGTTTTTTTATTAGATTTTACTGCAAGTAAACCTATATTTCTTAAAAATTCTATTGTATATCTTGAATGACATTCTAGTCTCCAATAGTCTTTCTTTCCATATGAAGAAGGAGACTTGAGGAATTTATGTAATAGGCTATCGGGAAATGTTTTTTTCCATTTATCTTCAAATTCTTCTATAAATTTTTCATCAGTATTGCAGAATTCAATTTTATTCTCTGAAATTGAACCCTCTGATACTAAAGCTCCAAGAATGAAAGCAAGATTATTATCTAATCTATGTGGGAGGATCTTTTGATGTTGGTGCCCATCTCCTTTTTTTGGCCAATATTTTACTAAACTTAGTTCATTTTCTGGCCAAAAATCATCTTCTCTTCTATCAATAACTGTAAAATCTCCTTGTTTTATATTTTCAAGAGTTTTCCAAACAAATGCGGGCTTTCCAGTATAATCTTTGGTTAAAGTTAATAGCGGGTGATTCTTTGTTCCAGTTATAGAATATCCTTTATTAGTTGTGATTTTTATTGTTTCATGATTTCCTGAATCAAACCACTTAGAAGCTTTGTTTATCTTTTTATCTTTAGAAAGAATGTTTAAACTAATATCTTCATTATTTGCTATTTTATTTATTTCTTCTAATCCATTTTCTGTAATTATTAACGAATCTCCTGTGACACAATACCTATCAGCTGCCGGGCTATCTCCATCCATATTTCCAAAGTTTCCTTGTCCATGTATAAGTGGGTATCTTAACGAGAAGTCTTGAGCCATACGTACAAGGGCATCGTAAATCGCTAAGTTTCCATGAGGGTGATAGTTACCCATAGTTTCTCCAACAATCTTAGCACATTTTCTTGTAGGTTTACTATGGTCTAAACCCATTACGCTCATAGCATATAATATTCTTCGGTGTACTGGTTTTAATCCATCTTCTACAGAAGGTAATGCTCTGTCAACTATAACAGACATAGCATAATCTATGAATGCCTGTTCCATCTCTCCTACTATCTCTGCAGCAAATACTCCTTTTTCCTCCCCTATCTGTTCCTTTTCACGTCTTTTCTGTTCTATTTTCAAGACTTCTTCTTCAATTGCATCTTCTCTTTTATTGTTTTCTTCTTCAGACATCTTTCAACTCCTTTGTTTCAATTTCTTGATTTTCAATAGCATAAGTTACAGACAAATCTAAATCACAAGCAAGAGGAAACTGAACATTTGTTTTATGTTCTTTTAAATTCTTCAAGTGTGAAATTACTTCTTCAATCTCATTCTCATTTAAGGTTACGTCAATTACTTCTATTTCTTCATTTTCGACCATATTAAATATCAATTTGCGCCTCCGACGCATGTTCTGCAATAAACTGTTTTCTATGCTCAACAACATCACCCATTAATTTAGAAAACACTTCATCAGCTTTAACTATATCTTCAATGGTAACTTTCTTGAGCATACGAGTTTTTGGATTCATAGTTGTATCCCATAACTGTTCTGCATTCATTTCACCAAGACCTTTAAATCTTTGTACATCAACATTACCTCCAAGTTTAGACACTAATTCTTTTAATTCTTTATCTGAATAAACATAGTGGTCTCCACGTTTTCTAACTCTATACAAAGGAGAAACGGCAATATAAATATTACCATTCTCAATTAATTTTGGCATGAATCTAAAGAAAAATGTAAGAAGTAAAGTCATAATGTGGGCTCCATCAACATCAGCATCACACATAATAATAACTTTAGAATACCTTAATTTAGCAATATCAAATTGATCATTAATTCCTGCTCCTGTTGCAGTAATTAAATTTGCAATTTCTTCGTTAGATAGAACTTTTACTGTTTGCGCTTTTTCAACATTTAAAATTTTACCTTTCAATGGAAGAATTGCCTGGAACTCTTTATTTCTAGCTTGTTTTGCGCTATTGTGTACAAACACACCAGAAGCCAAAGCAAAGTTATGTGTTCCTGGGATTTCAAGATCATAAACATCCATTCTCTGATCAAGCGATTCGATTCTTTCTATTTTATGATTTGCTCTAGGAATTATATTAACTTCTTTTTCATATAAAGGCATCAAAGAGTCTTCAATAGTCAAATCTTTAGCTTCCCTATAAGTCTGATCACGAAGCATAAATTTATGATCTGGAGTACATATAATTTCCTGATCATTATCAAGTACTATCTTAATAACTTCAGCATCTTTTTTAGTAACTCTAGGGTGCAATATCTTATTAATTCCAACAGAACCATCAGATTTTATAGTATAACAGAAGTTCTGCTTTCCTTTTTTATATTCTTCCACTAAATCTTTAAAAGAAACATCTCTTCCATCAGCTAAAGCAACTTCTGTGTCTCCAGAAAAACATCCACCCGCAGAATCTCCTTCAACAAGATATAATTCAGTTTCCTCAGTTTTATTTGAAGAACAATCTGCTAATTTTCCAGGAAGCCCTCCAACAGAGAAAGCATTTTTCCTTCGAACAAGTTCTTTAGCTTTCTTAGCAGCATTACGAGCTTTCTGACCTTCAATTGCTTTATCCACAATCTTTCTAGCAACCTGAGGATTCTCTTCAAAGAACTCAGTCATTGAAGTCATAGAAATGCTATCAACAATTCCCTTAACCTCACTATTTCCTAATTTTGTTTTTGTCTGACCCTCAAATTGAGGTTCCGGAACTTTAACCGAAATAATCACAGTCAAACCTTCACGAACATCATCTCCAGTAAAATTTCCATCTTTCAATAGCTTATTCTTATTACCATAATCATTTATTGCACGAGTTAAAGCAGTTTTAAATCCAACAACGTGAGTTCCACCTTCAATAGTGTTAATTGTATTAACAAAACTAAGAACATTTTCTTGATAACCATCATTATATTGGACAGCGCATTCAATAAAAACTCCATCCTGTTCTTTTAAAAAGTAAACAGGCTTAGCATGAATTGGCTGGCGAGTTCTATTCACCCACTTAACAAAATCCAGAAGGCCTCCCTCATATTTAAAGACCTCTTTTTTATCTGCTATTTTATCTGCCAAATTAATTTTAAGACCTTTATTCAAAAAAGCAATTTCGCGAAAGCGAGTTTCTAAAATTGAAAAATCAAATTTAGTAGCTGAAAAAATAGTATCATCTGGAGTAAATGTAATTGTAGTACCTGTTTGTCCTTTATCACAATTTCCAACAGTCTTTAATTTGTAGATTGGTTTACCAATTTCATATTCTTGTTGGTATATTTTGCCATCTCTTCTAATAACAACTTTAAAACTCTTAGATAATGCAGCAACAACACTAATACCAACTCCATGTAAACCTCCTGAGATTTTATAACTCCCTTTATCAAATTTCCCACCAGCATGAAGTTTAGTAATTACAACTTCCACAGTAGGGATTTTATAAACTGGATGAGTATCAATAGGGATACCGCGCCCATTATCTTCTACAGTAACGCTCCCATCAGAATTAAGAGTAATGTTTATATCTGTGCAATAGCCGGCCATTGCCTCATCAACAGAATTATCTACAACTTCATCTACAAGTTTATGTAAACCATATTTGCTTGTACTTCCTATATACATACTTGGTCTGTGTCTTACTCCTTCAAGACCCTCAAGTACTTTTATGTCCTTGCCCGTATAATCTTTTTCACCCATATCTCTTCAAAAAAGGGAGTGGGCTTTATAAACCTTTATACACAAAAGCATAGATTTACCGACGATAAACTACAAGTAAGATTATTTTAAATATAATGAAATGAAGAGTATTAAAACCTAAAAATTCATGCTTTTTTCTTTGCTCTCGCGTGAACATTCTTATAAGCTTCTGTCCAGCTTATTCTCTTACGATCTCTTTTAAGCTTTAAATGACTTTTATGACACTTAGAGCTACAATAATAATTTGTGCTTCCATCATTTTTGAAAAGGTAAGTTCCCTTAAAGTCTTCCTGTTCTTTTCCACAAAAAGTACATTTTGCTGTAGGCATGTTTAATTTGTTCTCCCTAATGCGAATGAAAATGAGCAGGCAGAAAAATCTCCAGATTTCTCTAGTATTGAAATTTTCATATTCAAGAGTGCACTCCTTTTGTAGCACCACGAACACGGCGAGCCTCAATTTCAGTTTCTCTTAAAGTAATCAAATCTCCAACACGAACAGGACCTTTAACATTACGACGCATTTCTTTTCCAGAATTTCTGCCTTCTAGAATTCTGCATTCTATTTGAGTAATCTCCCCTCGAGCGCCTGTACGTAAAAATAACTTCTCAACAACTGCTTTTACAGGAGGTTCATTAGAAAGTTTTCCAGGTGAAGAGCTAGAAGAAACATTAGAACTACCGCGTTGTGGCTTATTCGCACCCATAATTAGCTACTCCCTGATTTACTCAATGATTTTAATTCCTTGTCAGCTTCTCCTGCATCAATTATAGCAACAGCGCTTGTAGAAACAGGAATTCCAACAACAACCCCAAGTTTCTGCTTTGAATCAACTTCAAAACAAGGAATATTTTTCTCCTTAGAAAGAGCAGATAAATGTGCAACTATTTCTTTTGGATTTACATCTGCTGCATAAAAGACTGCTTTAGCAACTCCCCTCTCAATAGCCTTGGTAACTTCGTTAGTTCCTTTGTCTATTTTCCCCGTTTTTCGGGCCTTCTCGATAATCATGTAGTAATCCATATTTGTTTTAACCAAAAACTTTAAAGAAGCAAGCCTCTAAAAGTCATCGGCATAAAGTATTAAAAAAATGAGTTTATAAATCTTCTGCTTGGAAAAGCAGCGCGAGTTAGGAATTTTTAAAAGAATTATTCAGGAGGCCTTGGAGGTTTTTCATCAATAGTCTTTCCACCAGTTTGTTGTTGTAAATTTTCTCCTTCTAGTCCAGCATTATCGCTTTCTGTACCAGCATATTGGGAATTAGTACCTTTAGCAAGATAGTTATAGGCCACAAGAATAACAGATAATATAACAAGAGCTACAATAATCATCACAACAACCTTTCCAGCCGCACCCTTCTTTAATATTCTTTTCATATTATATATCGTTTAAAGTACAATCCCCTGCAACTTTAATAAAATAACCTCTATTCAATCTTAAATTATCTTGAAAGGGTTCTGAAAATTTGTACTGTTCTGCAACTTCGCTTTTTATACTAAAGTCAGAATATTTTGTCCCTAAATATTGCCAAGGTCCTTTATCCAACTTACAATCTCCAAGTATATTCTCAAAACTCAATAAATTAAAAGTTGATCCGCCATCAAAAACTTCTCTATTCCCATAAGCACTTATTGGAGCTCCAATTAAGTTCCATCCAGCATTTAGCTTAATTCCTTTAATTGATACTCCTTTTATTCCTGAAACAATAACTTCACAGTCCACATCTGATTGTGTATCTTTTTTTGTTTGTATCTTTGCCCATATTCCCTTTCCAGCCGGAATTCTAGCTCCTTCTTCTAAAATTCCAAGTTTTTTGTAATCGTCTAATTTATTATCCCACAACCACATAGAAGCTCCATTACATGTACTTTCTAAAACAGTTCCATAACCATCTCCATCTTCAATATGTATTGAGAACATATTCCATCCCGTTCCAAATGTTAACTTAGAACCGTCAATAATTAATAAATCGACAGAATCTGTAGTGTAATCCTTAACATAAACAAAAGAACCTAAAGACGCACCAACATCTTTTCCCATTGCAATACCCTCATCAATCAGATTATCATCAGAGCTATATAATGAGAAATAAGGACTTCCCAATGTTGAGTCAAATCTATCAAGTTTTAATTTATACCCATTTCCAAGAATTATCTCCTCACCAATATTCAATAAAACAGATCTTCCATTTTTATAAGTTAAATCTTTATTAATATCTTCAAAATAAGTTTCATCAACACTTTCATCTCCCCCAGTAACTGCTCCAGGAAGAGATTCATCAATAGAAACAACATTTACTTTTGCCTTTTCATATTGAGTTACCATTGGAGAACCAGTAGGTGTAGTTCCTCCCAAAACCTCTAACAACTCAATTTCAATTTTTAACAATGTATCAGTCCCATATTTTTCTTTCCCTTCATATTTACTCAATGAATTTTGATTAGGAGGTGAAGGATAATTTTTTCCTTCAGGATCTAGTGCTCTAAAATAGAGCTGTTCACCAGCAGGAGTCATAAAAACACCCAATATTTCAATTTGCCAACTATTCTCCAAGGTAATTATATCTCCAATTTGAACAGTATAAGTTCCATCCCCAGAATATTCAGTTGCACTAACTAAAATAACTAAACCTATAACAAAAGATAAAATTAACACAAAAATCAATTTATTCATTATAGGCTTTGCGTGAGATAAGATTATTTTCTAAGAATAACATAAACTTTTCTTCCTAGTAAATCTTTAGGTGCATCTATCTTTGCTCCATTCCCAAACTTGGTAATTGTTCTCTCAAAGAGAAGTTCAAATTCGTCTTTCATTTCTAACTTTCCTTTCTCAAGAGTTATGCTTCTCAACGATTTTTTTGACATATATAACATTATATACTTGTATATATAAACATTTCTATACCCTAGAACAATAAAACATAAGTATATAACTATATATACTTATTTATGAATTTACCGACAGACGATTTTCAAAGATTGGTTAAATCTACAAGAGATCCTGTTTTTAAAAAAGAAATTTATGAGGCTCAAGAACAAAGGAAAATTGACTGGCCAGCCTACAATCTTTCTCAAATAAAACAAGTAAAGGAAACTCTTAAATTTATTAAAGAGATCGTCAATAAATCATATTGCTCAAAAGTCAGAAGTAATGCCACCAATCCAAAATTGCTTGCAAAAGCAATTTTGCTCTCTGAATTTATCAAAAGTCCAGAAAGAGAATCTGAAGGATGGATAGAGATACTTGGACCATCGGTAGGCATTTATAAAAAGATTGATGATTGGGTTTTGGGAGATGCATATTCTCGCCCAGAAGTTATGAGGATTCTATATGAAATTTTTCTTGCAACAAAAGATTCTGATGGAATTCTTCAAGGAGATGGAACGGGATTAGAAAGAACAAGAAAACAAAATTATGAGTCTCAAAAGAAAAATTATGGGGGTTGGTATATGACTTCTATCGTCGATTCAAGAGAAATAGTTCAGGCATTTGATACAACAGGCAGAGGAGAACGTGAAGTTATGAAGGAGTTAGTAAAAGAAGTTTCTGGAAACAGCATCAGGCTTGATGCTGGTTTTAATGATAGAGAATTAACAAAAATTATTGAAGATTTATTCATGGTTCCTTATATTTATCCAAAGTCAAACAACATCTTAAATGGAAATGATTCTTGTAAAGAAATGTATCTACATTTCTTTTTGGATATCTATTCATGGTTAAAAGAATATCATCAAAGATCGCATACGGAAAGTTTTCATTCAGCTTTCAAAAGAGTTTATGGAGAAATTAGAAAAATAAATTCTACTGCCAGATTCGTGCAGATAACTGCACGAATAATCTTGCATAATTTCAGAAGATTGTCTTACTTTGCAAGAGCAGATTGAAACTCACGCAAGGCCTTCATTATATAAAACTTAATAAATTAAGACTTATAAACTTTGCTTCAGCAAGAAAATTAATTATGTCAAAGTGTTTCCCTAAAACCACATTCTTTAGAATGTGGTCAACACTTTGAGCATCCAAAAATCGAGCACCTTTTCAAACCACGACTTTTAAGTCATGGTGGTGCATCGATTTTTTGATTTCCCAAAGAGTTTCATGATCCATCTAGCAAACCAATTATTAATTTAGGCATCTCCTTCTGCAATCACGACTCCAACACCACCAGAATCTCCACTGCCCTAATCTGAATTGCAATTTCCCCAGGAGTCCTGAGCCTAAGGGGCTTTGTTTAATAAGTCCTAACTTCTTTTATATATAACCTTCTCTCTCCAGTTATCCAATTCTGTTAATTTCTTAATATCAAACCTAATATGCTCTAAATCTTTGCCAGTTGTAGGATATGATTTAACTCCTGCAATAATAGTCTTATGGGTTGGGAAAAATTGCCCATTAGGAATGCAGATAAAAGAGATTTCTTCTACGAGGTTGCTCTGTGACCAAGTAACCCTTAAAATATAGCTAAGATTTGGAACTTTACCAAATAATTTATGATTTTCGTATCTATGTAATTTTGGCTTCCAAATAAATTTCTTTCCATCTCCTTTAATCACCTTATGAGCATTATCAAAGTCAAAAGATGTTTGATTTTGCCTTATATCTATTCGGTTACTCTTTTCTCTTGCGTCACCATCTGTATCTAAAATAGTCTTAGCGTCTATGTGAATAATTGCGTCACCACATTCATAACAACTATCAGAAGCTCCAGCCATTGAGGCGACGCCCCAATCTAAACGCCTTGCAATCATTGCATTCATTATATTTTCAGAAGCAGTTTCAATCGGATTAACTTTGTTTGTAGGTAAATAATCAGGCATATTCTTTTGGCTGTTAATCTCATTAACAAACCGCCCAATATTATTAGAAAGAATATTACAGACAATTTCCATATATTTTTTCTCTAATTGTTCAAGCTGAGAGTTCTCTAACGCCATTAAATAAGGTGGCATTTACCATTTTTAACTCTTTCCAGTTCTTCTTGGGATTATTGTTTGTCACATACTTCTTTATTGTCTTAGCTAAATGTTCTCCGATTAAAGGCGGGACAGCATTACCTATTTGTCTATGTTGACTTGATAAACTGCCATGAAATACAAAATCATCTGGAAAACTTTGTAATATTGCACATTCTCTCGCAGTTAATCTTCTTTTTTTGTTTACATGGATTTCTGGCACACTTGCCGTTATTGTGTCACTCGGTCTATCCCAGTTAGTAACTCTTAGGGATTGTTCAAATTTTATTCTTCTTTCCTCTACTTCCATAACAAGTTTGTCATACTTATCATCAAATCCTAAAATCTTTTTTAGTTTAGCCCAATCTTTCGGAGAGGGTATAGAGCCAGATATATCTTTTCTGAACCAATGCCCTGCTGTATGTCTATAACCTAAAATTTCATCTATTTTATGAGTTGTGATTTTTGCTTTCGCTCTCCAAAATTTAAGATAGTCACAAATCTCTGATTGATTAACATCGTTCTTTCTTGCAATATATTTTCCGCTAACTTTGTTAGAGCCGATATGATTAGGAATGCTTCTTCCTTCTTCTGTATGTGGCTCTGGTAAATGCCCTATTGCGTCTTTTACTGAAATAACATAAGGTAATTTATGATATTCTTGGGGTTTAATAAAATCTGGAATAGGTGTTTTGTATCCGTTCTTGTGAGTTATCTTTGGGAAAGTGTTTGGTGCATTAATTCTATTGCCCATAATAATTACTCTTTCCCTAAATTGCGGAACGCCATAATAAGCACAATTAATAACAAACGGCTTTTCTACTTTATAACCGATTGAGTTAAAATCCTTAATTATCATATCAATAACTTTTCCATTTCCAATAGATAAAATTCCCTTAACATTTTCAGCTATGAAAAATTTAGGTTGGGTATCTTTTATTATTCGTAACATTTCTTTATACAAGAAATTTCTTTTGTCCTTTACATCTCTTTTATTGTTTGCAACAGAAAAGCCCTGACATGGAAAACCCCCCAACAAAACATCTGCGTTCTTTGGAATTTCAGAACTTGAAATTTTGGTTATATCTCCGTGAACTATTCTATTGTCAATATTTCTTTTATATGTTTCAACAGAATCTTTATCAAAATCATTAGCCCAGATTATTTCAAATCCAGCTTTCTTAAATCCTAAATCTAATCCGCCACAGCCAGAGAATAGACTAACAACTTTAGGTTTATTTGCCATTTTTCTTTTCCCCCTTCTTAAATAATTTTTTAGCAGTTTTCCAATATGGAGATTTACAGCGTGGGCAAATTTCAGTTTCATAACCTTCTTCTCTTGGAACCCACTTATGACCACACCTATAACACTTATGACCGACAATTAGAACATTAGCACCAAACCCCTCTTTTTTCATACTATTAGATTGTTTTTCAATGTATTTTAATGTTTCTTTATCTATTTAAATATATGGTTAGTGTGATATATAATACTAAGATATGTATAAAATGAATATTCTCAATAGGTATAGTTAATCGCCACAATTTTTATATACCCTATATACCTATTAGGTATAGAGATAAAATGAAACAAACTATACAAACAGACATCAAAAAATCGATGCACCACCACGACTTTAAAGTCGTGGTTTGAAAAGGTGCTCGATTTTTGGATGTCAAGAAAACTTATGTTTTCTGGATGATCGACATGCTATGCATGATCGACACAAGAAATTTCTTCTTGAAGAGAAATTTCTGCACAGAAGTTTGTCATGTCAAAGTGTGTCTGAAGAACACTTTGAACATCCAAAAGTCCTCACGACGTTACAAAAAGGACTTTTTGATTGTGAACAAACTTCTTGCTTCAAAAATTTTCAATTTTTGATAGTGCTCAAGAATCAGGTGATTCTTGACATGCTCAAAGTTGCATTCATCCTCGCACTGAAGTGTGAGGTTTTCTGCATCAGCAACTTTGACATAACTTGATTGTGAAACAAGCGAAGGCTTTTTAAACCGATTTTTGCTTTGGCTCACCATGGGAGTAGTCAGAATAAAGCTAAGCAGCATTGATATTGATCAGTTGAACTCAGTTATCGAAATGATTAAGGATCTTTCTAATAAATCAGGGATAAATATGAGGGGACCTATTCCTTTGCCAACTAGACGTATGAAAGTGACTACTAGAAAATCTTCATGCGGAGATGGAACTGCTACATTTGATAGATTTGAGATGAGAGTTCATAAAAGAATAATTGATATGCCTGCTCAGGATCGAGTTTTAAGACCTTTGATGATGTTAAAGATTCCTAGAAGTGTTCAGATTAAAATAGATATTAAAGAATAGTTAGTAATAATTATAAGCCCGTTTGTTTATTATAGTATATGAAGAGAGTTGTAGTTATTGGTGGAGGTTTTGCTGGGACTACAATTGCTAGAGAATTAGAAGGTAATTGTTCTGTTACTTTAATTGATAAAGATAGTTTTTTTGAATATACTCCTGGAATATTACGAGTTTTGGTTGAACCAAAACATTATCAGAAATTACATTCAAAACATAAAGATTGTTTAAAAAAATCCAAAATAATTATAGGCAATGTTAAGGAAATAGGAAATAACTTTATATTGACTGATAAAAGAAAAATTAATTATGACTATCTAGCAATTGCATCTGGTAG
>Ga0209541_10006739_pt1 | contig 19482 bp, 25 predicted proteins | sample RifCSPlowO2_01_FD_184027 | JGI IMG/M metagenome (GOLD analysis project Ga0209541, IMG submission 184027) | Groundwater microbial communities from Rifle, Colorado - Rifle CSP2_plank lowO2_0.1 (SPAdes) (version 2) | ecosystem: Environmental > Aquatic > Deep subsurface > Groundwater | place... | reverse complement strand
TATTTATATTTCAAAGGTGAAAAATGTTACTGAAAAAAGAAACAGGAGGTCGGAATTCCTCTACAGACTAAAGTCTGTTGGAGTTTCCTTCCGACAAAAATGAAAAAATAAATAGGATAGATGGAATGGGCTTTAGGGATATTATATTTGAAAGACTTAAATGGTGGATTGATTATTGATTAGTTATTATAAATTTCCATGTATCTTTTATATATTATATCCCAGTCATAATTTTTAGCTTTTATTATATTATTTTTAGAGAATTTTAAAGCTATTTTTTTGTTATCTAAAATATTTAAAATTGCTTTTTTTAAATTTTCAATATCTCCATAATTAACAAATAAACCATTTACATTATTTTCCATTTCAAAAGGAACGCCATTTACTGGAGAGGCAACAATTGGTAAACCTGATGCAAAGCTTTCGAAAAGAGTCAATGGCAAACCTTCGCGAAAACTTGGCAAAGCATATAAGTCCGCACTTTGATACATTTTAACTACTTCTTTTCTGTCTCTTATAGGACCTTCGATTATTATTTTAGTTTCCCCTTTAGCTAATTCCAACATTTGATTTAACATTCCTTCATCTGGACCAATAAATAAAAATGTAATATCTTTTCTTTCTTTTAAAATTTCTTTAGCAGCTAAAATTAATTTTTCAGGTCCTTTTGTTATATTATATCTACCAAAGAATAAAACTAATTTTTCTTTTTCAGGAATTTTAAATTTTTTTCTAAAATCATTATCTTTAACTTTTGAAAAGAATATCTTATCCATTCCATTTGGTAAAACAATAATTTTTTCTTTTTTAATCCATTTTTCTAAAATAGGTAATTCCCATGGTGTAATTGCTATAATTTTATTCATTAATTTAAATGCAATTCTGTTAAATATTAAATTTGTAAAAAATAATGGGATTTTGACGGCTAAAGGTCTAAAAGATTCTGTCCAAGGACAATGGGTTGTATGAATATATTTAATGCCTCTAATTTTAGCTATTATACCTGCAATTAGATTATATAAATGCCCTGAAACGTGAGAGTGAAAAATATCAAATTTATCAAACCATAGATGTTTATTAAAAATTAAAGTTGGCCATATAAAGGTGAATAATGATAATCTTAACCAATACCTATGTCTATGAACCTGAACTCCATTTATTATTTCATTTAAAGGTTTAATCCTTTTGTACTTATCTGAGTCGCAGCAAAATACATGGACTTCATGACCTTCTTTAATCTGCCTTAAAGCAAGTTCTTCGATTACCTTTTCCACGCCACCAAATGTAGGGTGATAAAACATACTTATATGGGCTATTTTCATTGTATAAAGGCTTAAAATATGATTTAAAAGAGTTATGAAGATTTAGTGAAGAAAGGCTTTTAAGTTTAATTGTTGATTAAAAAGTATGATGAAAGACAGTATGATGGGAATAATAAAAATTAAGTCTAAAGGCTTACTGGACCTTATCAAGAACTATGAAGAAAATGTAACTGTTGAATTAGGCCAGAGCAATTTAAATGGAAAAGATACTTTAATTGATGTTTTAAAGGCTGATAAAAAAGTAGGTAATCTTTTTCTTAGAAATGAAGAAGGGCTATTTGTATTATCATATAAGGGTTACCATCCTATAAAATACCTAGAAAATGTGAAATTAGTTATTTCTTATTTTTAAAGTTAAAAGTATTTTAAGCTATTAAAGCGACACCAAGAATAATAAATAAAATCCCTAGCCACTTAAATAAATTCATTTTTTCTTTCAAAAATTTAACTGAGAGAAAAGCAACCCAAATATAAGAAGTTGCAACAATTGGATACAAAATGGATAGAGGACCAAATTTTATTGCTATTATGAATATTGCAGTTGAAACTCCATAGAATAAAACCCCAATTATTAAATTTTTATTTTTAATTATTCCATTCAAACTTAAAGAGAATTGATGAGAAGCTTTTTTTAAAAAAAGTGTACCTATAGAACCTATTAAAGATGCAAATAAAATAGCTAATATTGGAGTTAATAAAGTCATTTTCTACCTCCAAAACCAGTTAAAGAAACACCTATCAAAATAAATAATATCCCTAACCAGTTTTTAGATATTAAAATTTCATTAAAAAAATATCTTGAAAGTAAAGCAACCCAAATATAAGAAGTTGCAATTATTGGGTAAGCTACACTTAGATCTGCAAATTTAAAAGCAGTTATTAACAAAGCTGCGGCTAGAAAATATATTAAAACACCTATGTAGAGCTGCCAGGTGGTAATTGCTGAAACTATTAATGTTGTTAAAGATTCTAGTTTTAAATTATTAGCAGCGTACTTTAGAAATATTTGTCCAAAAGATGTTAAAGCTGTACAGATGACTACTAATAAAATAGCTTTGATTAATTTATTCATTTAAAAAAATTATATTAATGGATTTATAAAGATTCACAATTTAAATTTTGGATTCATAATGTTTTTAAAACGCTATTTAAACAACAAATAATGCCCGATTGGATATTTCATATTGCATTACCTTATTTAATAGCTACAATATTCAAAATAAGGGAGAAAAGACTAGTTGTATTTGGGTCATTAATGCTAGATATTAGCAGTTTTTTATTTGCTTTTAATGAGTTTACAAATTTATTTAATCAATTAACTTTAGTGAATTATTTGACAATGACACATAGTATTTTAGGAGCTTTATTGTTTTCAATAGCTTTTGCATTTTTAACTGTAAACTATTGGAGAAGTTTTATTATATTATTTTTAGGCGGATTATTTCATATGTTTTTAGATTTGTTTCAGTACGGTGCAGATGTAAGATTGTTATGGCCTTTATCTTTTAGCAAATTTTCATTTCCTCTATTTGACCCAACAGCTTCAATGATGTTTATTTTATCTTTGATATTGTTTGTAATTGCAATTTTAATAGAAAAGAAAGATGATTTTGAATTTAAAATAAGATTAAGTAAAATACAGTGGGTTGTTGTATTTTTGTTAATTTATGTTTTATTAAATTATTTATCAATTCCAACCTTAAATAAAGAAAATATTTACAATTCTGGTTTTTTAAAGAATCCTGAAATGTATGAAGGCAAAGAAGTTTCTTTAACAAGAGCTCATGTAATTGCTAATAATGAAATTGAAGTGGATGGAATGAGAATCAAAATTAAAAATAAGGATTTAGAAATTGGTAAAATAGTTTCTTTGAAAGGGATTTATTCTAAAGAGGGTTTAGAAGTAACTTATGAACATAAAGATAACAATAGAAAAGTTATTTATTCTGCTATAGGATTTTTTATTGCATTAATTTTGATAATTTTTAATAGCTTTAGGAATTTCTTTTATTTTTTAAAGCAATCTTTTACGAAGCATAAGGTTTAAAACTTTGATTTTATTTAACTTTTTATAAGCCGGCGTCGCTTAACCTGGTAGAGCGGCGGAGCTTTTCTTAGGAATAAAACTTGAGAAAAGGATAAGCCGAATCTCGAACTACAAAGGGTAAACCGCTGTCCGAAAGGACTTCTAGGTTCAAAAGAGCTTTCTTAGGAAGAAACCCTGGAAAGAAATTGAAAGTCCTAGCGCCGGCGTAAATTATTTAAAGAGGATAAAGAGATCAAACCCCTGATAATTGGTGTTGACCTGGATGATGTATTGAAAGAATTTATGGAACCTTTTCTTAGGTTTTATAATCAGAAGTACAAGACAAATTGGAGAAAGGATCAAATTAGCGATTATAAATTTTGGAATATTCTTGGGGTAACAAGAGAACAAGCTATTTATGATGTCCACGATTTTTATAAAACTAGTGAGGCGATTAATTCAAAACCTATTATTGGTGCAATCGATGGTGTTAATTTTCTTGAGAGAAATAATGGATTAGTGATTATTACTGGAAGACCAGCGTATCAAAGAGAAAACACTATAAATGGGGTTGGTAAATCTTTTCCTGGGGGGTTTAGCAAGTTTAATAACAATTTTTATTTTACAAACAATTTTGCTTTGGATGGCTATAGACCAATAAAAAAATTAGAAGTATGTCTGAAATTAGGAAGCCCTTTATTAATTGAAGACTCTTTAGAAACAGCTATAGAATGTGCTTCAAATATTGGGGTTATCTTACTTAATCAACCATGGAACCAAACAGAGAGTTTACCTAATGGGATTGTAAGAGTTAAGTCATGGAAAGAGATTGTAGAAGAGGTTAAAAAGATTCAATAACCTTAAAAATATACCTTTATAGCAAAGTGTTTATATGAAAAGCATATCAATTATTATTCCTGCTTATAATGAAGAAAATGTGATAGAAAGTACTGTTAAAAGCTATTTTGATTTTTTTAAAAAGAAAAAAATAGATTTTGAGATTTTAATAACCCCAAATAATTGTAGTGATAAAACACCTGAGATAGCTAAAAGTTTATCTAAAAAATTTAATGAAATTAAAACTAAAAATATCCCTTATAAAGTTGGGAAAGGGGGAGCAGTATTAGATGGTTTTAAATTGGCTAAAAAAGAATTATTGTGTTATGTTGATGCGGATAATTCTACAAAACCAGAAATGATATGGAGGATGTTAAATGAAATGGGAGATTATGAGTGTATAATGGGAAGCAGATGGTTAAAAGAATCTAAAATCTTAACAAAACAGCCTTTATCAAGAAGAATAGCAAGTAGGGGGTTTAATTTGTTAGTTAGAGTTGTTTTAGGTTTGAATTTTACTGATACACAAAATGGAGGGAAGATTTTTAAAAAAGAGATAATTGAAAAAATAATAAATGAAATAGATGATAGTTCATGGGCTTTTGATATTGGTTTGTTATACCTGATTAAAAAACATAATGGAAAAATAAAAGAAATACCTATAGAATGGCAAGATTCAGGTAAAAGCAGTTTGAAAATGCATAAAGCAATACCACAAATGTTTTTAAAAGTAATTAAATTGAGATTAAGCAAATAAGAATTCTAAATTTGTTACATGATTAAAACTAACAGATTGTTCAATACCATTTTCTACATAATGACTGCCAGCAATATAGGAAGGAATTATTGTGCGTCCAAGTTTTTTCCTTTTATCTGAATAGTCGACCTTAAGGAACTCTCTTTTTAATGAAATTTGTCTTGTTTTTACTATCCCATCATGTTCACAAATATAAATATGCATACCGCTGGTAAATCCAGTAACTCTTAACTTCTCAATACTATTTTTTAAAATTAAAAGCAAATGAAAATCGTTCCAAGAAATAGGATCCCCCTCTGCCTTCACAACAAGCAAATGTCTATCCTCGTTTTCATCTAAATCAAACACGCTATACAAAAGTTCAAGCATTTTTTTTTCAATCTCTCTTCTTTTTGGCTTAAACAAACTTTCATCTTTAACCCTTAAGCCTTTCTCAACAATAGATTCCTTAACAGGGTCAACTGTAGAGGGTAATTCGTAGTCTTCCTTTCCACTTAAATCCCCATACATACTCCTCACATAATAAGGTAACCAAGCATTAGGAACCGGCGGAAGAAATAAACCACAGCATTTAACAGGAACTTTTGATTCACCATACGCTCGCTTACAGTTTATTAAAACAGCTTTTTTATTAATTTCTCCCCTTGAAAATATTTTATAAATTATTGTCTTTTCTAACTCATTTAGCTCATCTCTACTATTTACATAAAAATCAGCTTTAACCTGTCCAAGATCATCCTTTGATAGATTATAATCAAATGGTGCCATCTTTAATATATAAAATTTCCTATTTTTATACTTTTCTTTAAATTTATACATAGTTAGTAATATTTGCCCCCCTATATCCATAATTTTTATAAACAAAATCAAAGCCAACAATGTTAATGAAGGCTTTAATCTTAGCTGGGGGTTTTGGAACTAGGTTAAATGATTTAGGAAAAAGTACAGCTAAAGGCTTGATAAAGATTAATAATAAAGCAATAATCGATTACATCCTAGAGAGTTTAAATAATGTTAAATCAGTAAAAGAGGTAATAGTAGTAACAAATAATAAATTTTATAATGACTTAAGGGGGTGGAAAGGGAATAAAAAAATTACTTTGTTAGATAATGGTGTAGACAAAGCCGAGAATAAATTAGGTGCTATTGGAGATATGTATTTTGCGATTAAAAAATTAAATATAGATGATGACTTATTAATTTTAGGGTCTGATAATTTATTTGATTTTCAATTAAATGGTTTAGTCAGTGAATTCTATAAAAAGAGGTTTAGCTATTTAGTTGTAAGAGAAGAAAAATTAGAAAGGATGCATTTGTATGGTAATGCTTTGATCAATTCCAACTTAAAGTTAATAGATTTTGTTGAAAAACCTGAAAAACCTTTAAGCAATTTAGCTGCGTCCTGTATTTATCTTTATCCAAGAGAGATTTTACCTTTATTTGATTTTTATATTAAAAGTGAAAGCAATCATGATCAACCTGGAAGATTTGTTAGTTGGCTATTAAAACAAAAAAAAGATGTTTATGTTTATAAAATAACAGGAAGATGGTTTGATATTGGGCATTTAGAAACTTTAAATGAAGCAATTAAAAGTTTTCAATAATCTTTATATAATAAGTTAGATTAACAGTTATATGACTAAACTATTATTAAAAAGGACTTTAGCTTATTTTATTGATATTATTATAGTTGTTTTGGTTACCTATCCTTTATGGTCGGGTGAAAAGTCAATAATTAAACAAGTATTATCGATTGTAATTTTAATATTATATTTTTCTTTAATGGAATATAAACTTGAACAGACCATAGGAAAATTTATTACAAATATAAAAGTTAAAACAAAAGGTAAATTAAGATTTAAACAAGCATTAATAAGGAATTTATCTAAGGCATCAACAATAGTTTTATTAATAGATAGTATACCAATAATATTTAAAAATAAGAAACAAAGATATTTAGAGAGATTATCAAAAACAGAGGTTGAAGATGGCAAAAAATCATAAATTTTTAAAATTTTTTACAATTTTAGCATTTTTATTTATTCTAAGCTTAGCCTTGGGAAGATTAATCAATGTAATGATAGAAGCTAAAAATAAAATAGCAATAATACCGATAGATGGAACTATATTAGGTGATAGTGTAGACGTTCCTTTTGGGGAAAAATCTATATCTTCTGTTGATATTGTTAAATTTCTTGATGAAGCTGAAAAAGATAAAAGCGTTAAAGGAATAATTTTAGAAATAAACTCTCCTGGTGGAAGCGCTTTAGCTACTAAGGAGATTGTCGACAGGGTTAAGAGCATTGAAAAACCAATTGTAGCTTGGATTAGAGAGGTAGGAGCTTCAGGTGCTTATTGGGTGGCAAGTGCATCTGATAAAATAGTTGCTGATGAGTTAAGTATAACTGGAAGCATTGGTGTTATATCTTCTTATTTAGAATTTTCTGGTTTATTGGAAGATTATAATGTAACTTACGAGGATTTAAAAACTGGAAAATATAAAGGACTAAAAAGCCCGTATAAAAAATTAACAGATGAAGAAAGAGAGATTTTACTTAAAAAATTAGAATTGATACACGATATATTTTCAGAGGATGTTTCTAAGAATCGTAAAAAAGATTTAAGTAGTGTGTCTAATGGATTATTTTATTTAGGAAAAGAGGCTTTAGATTTGGGTTTAATAGATATTTTAGGTGGTAAGGAAGTAGCAATTAATGTAACAAAGCAATTAGCTAATATAACAGAGGCTGAAACTGTGAAATTTGAAAAGAAAAGGGGTTTAATTGATGTTTTACAGAAGTTTGGAGCTAGCGCATTTTATTCTTTTGGTAAAGGATTTGGAGGTTTTTTAATTAATAAGAATGAGGAAGTTTTTGTATTAAAATAGGATAACAGTTAATATTATAAATTAAAAATTAAAACCCTATTTTTTATTATCCCAATTCATGCAAAATTAACAGCTTGAAATTTAGTTGCCTTTTGTATTATGAATTTCCAATTTTCGACTTCAATATTTATTCCAGAGACTTTAGTCTGAGTATTGTCTTTATAGAGTTTTTTTATCAATTCTGTGAAGCAGATAATAGTTCAGGGATGCCAGCTAATTTTACACAGTTCATACGTATTGTACACTTTAATTTTGTCTTGTTCTTTTAGTTTTTTATCATTGCTTCAGATTGCACAATTCAATTTGAATGCGAGTGCAAAATATACCATATCATCTGGATCTGGAGTAAGCTTTTCTGCTTCTTCAACGTAAGGTACCAATTTTTCTAAGGGAACGATAACTATTCTTCGTTTTAATATTTCAAGAAGCCTGAAAAATTCTTCTGTTGTTCTCTCTGTCTTCTCAAGAATTTCTTCCTTGTGCTTTTCTAGTTCTGTGAAAATGTATTCTGGAGTAAAGAGATGAAATTTCTCATTAAAGAGAAGGTTGTAAGTAAAACTATCTTTAATCAAAGCCGAAAATAGAACGTTGGCATCAATGACGAGATCCATAATTTACCTCGCCATTTTTCTCAGCTTATTGCTTACTTCTTTACTAACTTCTTTACCCAATCTTAAAGCATCTGCTTCGGTGATCTTGCTTTTCTCCTTGAATTTTCTCAGAAACTCCATGTCTTCTATCTTCTGCATAAATGCTTGTCTGGCTACTTCAGACCAATTCATTTCTGGGAAAGTGTCCATCTTCTTCTTCATTTCATCTGGAACGGCTAAAGTTAAGGTTGTCATTTTTGATATTTCACGTATTATGTGTTAATAAATATACTATGTGTAAATATATAAAGCCTTCTATTGTGATGAAGTAGCTAACCAGTTACAGATTTTCATTAATATTATATACCCATATTTAAAATAAGGAGTATGAAAACTGTAGAACAACATTATGCTAAAATTGCAAGATTGTATGATGTTATATGGAAGGACTATATAAAGAATACCAATGAAGAGGTAATTAAAAATCTAGAATTAAAAGATGGTTTTGATGTTTTAGATGCTGGTTGTGGAACGGGTTATTTAATTAAAAGATTATGGGAAGAGAATCCAAGGCTTAATATAATCGGAGTAGATATCTCTGAAAAAATGTTGAATATTGCAAAAAAAAGATTAAAGGGAAGAAAGATTAAATTATTGAAAAAAGATATGGAAGATTTAAATTTAAGTGATAAATTTGATATTATTGTTTCGAATGGAAATATACACTACATAAAAAATATTGAAGGATTTATCCAAAAATGCAAGAGCTTGTTAAAGGAAAATGGTCAATTGATCTTAGTTGACTGGTCTAAAGATTATTTGTTGTTTAGGGTATTAAAAATATATTGGAAATTCAGGATTAAACCATTTACACAAATTTATACTATGGAAGAGATTAAAGATAGATTAACTAAAACAGGATTTAAGATTGAGAAAAGTTATAATTTTAAACCCACAAGATTTTGGCGATGCTATCTGATTAAGGCTAAGATTTAAATAGATTGTTTTTAAATTAATATTATGAAAAAAAGTGATATTTTGAAGTTTTTAATTTTGGTATTAATTTTAATTTTTTTAGTTTACTTATTTAATTTTACTGAATTTGGAACTAAGTTTAAAACTATTGGGGGGAGAATTGAGTATAAGGAGATATTAACTAAATATATTGTAAGTTTTGGTATTTTGAGCCCTTTAATTTTTATTTTAATTTATACTATTTTAACTGCATTGTTATTTCCTGGAATAATCTTAACTTTTATTGGCGCGGCATTATTTGGAATTTGGAAGGGCACTTTATTTAGTTTAATTGGGGCAACATTAGGGGCTTCAATATGCTTTGTACTTTCAAAATCTCTTGGAAGAAGATTTATAGAAAATATTTTTGAAAATGTTAAACCTTATGAAAGACTGGAAAGCAAGGGTTTTAAAACAATTTTTATTTTAAGATTAATACCAATTGTCCCTTATAATGTACTAAATTTTGTTTCTGGCGTAACAAAAATAAGATTTAAGGATTATTTTTTAGCAAGTTTTTTTGGTATGGTGCCAGGAACTTTTATTTATACTTATTTATTTGCAACATTGGCTGACAAGGTTTTATTTGGGGAAGTAAGTTTTAGAGATTTATTGCAGAAAGAGATTTTAATTCCTATTGCCTTATTTATTATCTTAATGATCTTTCCTGTGATTTTTAAGAAGAAAGTTAAGAAGATATTAAAAGAATAATAAAATCGTGGAAGAATTTATAAAGCGAAAATCTTTTTAGATAAAAGCATGATAAAAAGAACTACAAAGAGTTTACACAGCTTGTCTTATGATGATAAGTCTGGATATGAATGTATTAAATGTTTAGAAGAAGATTAAATTCAACAGCTTTGCATAAAATTTGAATCAATAATTAATAATATTGTCTGGCTGACCATTTTGTTTTTATAAAGATATATAGAGCCAAAATAAAAATTACTGCAAAAATTGTAAGAATAAATGGATTAAGATCTGCTGCTAAAATATTTGTTGTTTCAGGAATAATAAAGGAAGGCATTTGTTTAATCACATTTTAGGATTTATAAAGATTATTAAAAATTAAATGCCTTTGTACAAAACCTTACTATTTATAAACAATAATCCTATTCAAAAATTTATATGAAACAGATACTTACAAAATCAAAATATATTTTAGGTTTAGAATGCCCCAAACACCTGTGGATTACTTTTAATCAGCCTGAAAAAATTAGGAAAGTAATGCTAGCTGAGGAATTTAAATTTAGAGAGGGAGAAAAGGTTGGAGATCTTGCCAAAACACTTTTCTCAGATGGTATAAATTTACCAGCAGAAAATTATTTAGAAAACTTAAGAAAGACTAAAGAGGCTATGAAAAAAGGAAAGCCATTATTTGAAGCAGGATTTGAATTTAACAATTGCTTTTCAAGGGCAGATATTCTTATACCAACTGGAAAGGAATGGGATATTATTGAGGTTAAATCTGGAACAGAAGTAAAAGATATTAATATTCATGACGTTTCTTTCCAGAAATATGTTTATGAATCAAATGGATTAAAGATAAGAAAATGCTTTCTGATGCACTTAAATAAAGAATACTTTAGAAAAGGAAAGTTAAATGTGGAAAAACTTTTTGTAAAAGAAGATATTACTTCCCAGGTTAATTCTTTGGTAAAAAACATTAAAAATCGTATTGATGAAATGTTTAGGATAATTGCTTTAGAAGAACCCCCAAAGGCCGGTCTTTTGATTGATAAAGAGATTAAAGAAGGCTATCATGACTGTTTTACAGAAAATTGCTTGGATGACCTGCCTGAGAATCACGTATTTTGTTTATATCGTGGGAATAAACTAGCATGTGAGCTATTTGAGAATGAAATAATGCATATAAAAGATATTCCTCAATATGTTAAATTAAGTGAAAAACAAGAGATTCAAAGAGAATGTGAGATTAAAAATAAAACTTATGTTGATAAAGAGGGGATAAAACGATTTCTTAAAACATTAAAATATCCTGTTTATTATCTTGATTTTGAGACTTTTTCAACAGCTATTCCAATGTTTGACAGCTTGAAACCTTATTCCCAGGTTCCTTTTCAGTTTAGTTTGCATATTGTTAAGGAAGGAAGTGATAAACCAGAACATTATGAATTTCTTTATGATGGAAATAAAGACTCAAGAGAAGATTTTGCAAATGCTTTAAAAAAAGTAATTGGGGATAAAGGGACTGTCTTAGTGTATAATCAAAGCTTTGAAATTGGTAGATTAAAAGAACTTGCAGAACATTTTCCAGAGCACAAAGAATGGATTGATAGTGTCTTGAAAAGAATTGTTGACTTGCTTGTTCCTTTTAGAGAATTTAGCTATTACAATCCAAAACAGCAAGGCAGTGCTTCTATCAAAGAGGTTCTTCCTGCAATAACTGGAAAAAGCTACAAAGGCATGGAAATTGGTGACGGTGGAACAGCTTCTGCTGTGTTTTTCAAGATGGCTTATGAAATCTGTTCTGAGGAAGAGAAGAAAAAAATTAGGGGGAATTTACTGAAGTATTGTGAACTTGATACTTTGGCTGAGGTTATGATTGTTGATAAATTGAGGAAGATTGTTTAATAATAAAATTCTAGCGAAGAATAATTATGCTGTTTACATAGTAATTTTTTCTGTATAGTTTCGTAATTACTTAGCTTTCTGAAGCAATAAACTAATTTAATAAACCCAATACCCTTTTACTCATTGTTTTACGACTTTACTAAATTTACAATTATAACAAAGTCAGAGTTGTGTTATTCAATTGTATAAGGGTTTAAAACAGTTTTTAGCGAAAATTAACTTCAGAAAGCTAAGTAATTACATAGTTTCATAACATTTAAATAGTAGTAAAATCTTAAAAATAAAATGTCATTTTTAAGAGATAGCGAAGCCTAAAAATAATTAAAATGCGAATAATAGAAATGTATAGTCACTTGAATGGTAAAGAATTTCTATTAGTTCATAGAAAAAATATTTTTAAAGAAATTAAAGAGATAATAGGGTTAATTAATGCTCATAAGTATAAAACTAAAATAAGCAAAGAAAAAACTATGAAGAATACTAAACTTTATAGTCCTATTGAATTGAATAAAGCCTTTAAGAAAGAATTTGAAAAAAGAAATTGGGGGGAAAGTAGATATACTTATTATGTAACTACTAATAGAAAAATAGCAGAACAAATAATGAATTTACCCTTAGAAAAACAAAAAGAATTTTTGATTAATAATAAAGTAAAACCAATACTATCTTATAACCAAACAGATTTTGTTAAAAATAAAGTAGCAGTAGAGGTGCAATTTGGAAAATATTCTTTTGTGGCCTACGATCTATTTGTGAAGCATTTATTATTCTATACTGGTGGTGTAATTGATGTTGGAATCGAAATATTACCTATGAAACAAATGCAAAGCGAAATGTCATCGGGCGTTGCTTATTATGAGGGAGAAGTTTACAATTTAATAAGGCAAGGTAGAACAAGTCCACCGGTACCATTGCTAATCATAGGCATCGCCCCTTAAAACTCGTCTAATCTTTTAATTGATTTTTCCAACCTTATATAAAACAGTTCTTTGTTATTGCTATTTGGATTGTAAATAGGCTTGCCAATCTCTCTGGTTTTTAAAAGACCATTCTTTTCAAGTTCAATTCGCTCTTTTGCGATATCTAAATAATTTTTGATTACGTCTGCACCAGCTACTCTCCTATTATGCCTTACACACGCAACCGCTGTGGTTCCTACCCCCATAAAAGGATCATAAACTAGATCTCCTTCTTTTGTCATCGATAAGACTACTCTTTCAACTAATTCTACTGGAAATTGACAAGGGTGTATTGTTTTTTCTACATGATTAGATTTAACATTAGGAATTTCCCAAACATCACTTGGGTTCTTACCTAATGGATTTCCCGATAACATACCTTTATTTGGTCCCTTAAAATATTTTTTTTCTGGATATTTTTGAGGAATTCTTATAGGATCTAGATTAAAATAATATTGATCTGTTTTTGTAAACCATAATATTGTTTCATGTCTTCCAGATAACCTTTTACTACAATGTAATCCATGACCAAAATACCATATTATTCTATTTCTTAATTTTAAACCTAAATTTTTGAATATTGGATAAAGCAAGATATCTAGAGGATAAACTTCTCCATTATTAATAAAATTACCTACCTGCCAACAAATACTTCCTTCATTAGATAATACTCTAACACATTCTTTTATTACTTTTTCTTGTTGTTTTAAATATAAATTAATATCTATTTTTTCTTCATATTCTTTTCCAAGGTTATAGGGGGGGGAGGTTATAATGAGTTGAACTTCACTATTAGATATTTGTTTTAATAAGTCTAGTGTATCCCCGTAATATAAAATTACATTCTCTTTTTTTGAATAATTACTTGCGATTTTCATAGCTTTATTATAATTAAGGTACTTAATATAGTTTACGACCTTTTGATTGTATTTAAGTACAAAAATTTACCGTTACTATACTTCCTAAAATAGTCAAGTCACCAATAAGAGCAATAATAGGACCAGTCAACCATTTCTTTGTCTTTTTAATTAAATGTATACATAATCCACCAAACCCATTCACTAATATAAACACGACTAATATAATTATTAATCCTTGTTTTGTTAATATTATATTACCAATTGTTTCGAATACCATATATTATTACTATTTTTGAATTTTTTAAAGATTGTGAATGTTATAATTGATTTTTTTTGTGATGTCCGGAAATTATTTCGCAGATTTTAAAAGGGTAAACTAGTCCAAGTAATTAGGGTTAGCACAATAGTATGAAATGTGGGGAGGTTAATAAAAGAATATCAGAAATGCAAACTTGAAATATAATTTAAACTCTAATAATTTTTAATCTTTTTCTATCAATGGCATGTTTTAATGTTTTACCTAATTTGCCTTGTTTATGTACCCTTATATCCCCTTCTTTAGATGATGTAGCTGAAAATAGATATTCTTCATCAACATAAAAATCTAAATTTTTATTTTTAATATTTGTTAGTATTACTAGATATTTATTGCTTTCATTAACAGTGTAATTAACTTCTTCACCTTCAACTTGCGGCTTTCCTTCAAATTCTCTAACATCCAGACCTATGCCTAAATTCTTTTCAAGTTTTTCAATATTAACTCCCTGCTTACCAATTATCCTTGCAATATCTTCAGGATTAACATAAACTGTTGCTTTATTACTATTTTGCATTTCAACTTTTACATTATCAGAATATTTTTGCAATTCTGCTTCAATTTGTCTTCTAGCTAATTTGTGTACGCCTGTTTCTTTAACACCTTCACTAACAGGTACTACTACAGTCTGCTCCCCATAGCTGTAAATTTCATATTCCAATCTTTTATTTAAAAAATCATAAACTTCTACAACAGGTCTTGCTAGATCTGCTTCTATCATGCCGCTTGGAACTTTAACTGTTATTTTTAGTATCAAAACTTTGGCAATAACTCCTTTATCCATAAAAATTATCGTGTCTAAAACTGATGGAATTATGCCTGTGTCAATTCTTCCAATAAATCTTTGAACTGCATCTATTGCATTAGCAGCGTGTAAAACCCCTATAACCATTGAACCTGCCAATCTTAAATCAACAAATAATTTAAAATCAGGAGTATCCCGCATTTCATCAAATATAATTGCATCTGGTCTTGATAAAAACAAAATATCATGAATCTCTTGTGAGGTTGTAAAATTTTTAGAATATTGTGTAATATCATCTGATAAAACCAAATCTCTTGGAGATTCAACAGTTTTTGTAATTTTTTTAGCACTGTTGTAGTATTCACAAATTGCTGCAGCTAAAGTACTTTTTCCAGAACCAGTTGCTCCTGCAATTATTAAACCATTTACTTTTGTTTTAATTCTATCATCTATTTCTGGTGCTAGATTATAATCCTCTAATACTAATTTTTTAATTGGTCTTACTGCTGTAATCTCCCAACCGTCAGATATTGGTGGTTTTGTAATTACAACCCTATAATTTTTGTATTGAACTATTGTAGAGCCTTTTCTGGAGATTTCAACAAATGATTTTGGATCTGCTCTGGTTGCTTCAACAATTTCCTTTGCAATATCTCTTACAACTTCACTTTTTAATTTATTTGCTACAACGACTAAATCCCATCTTCCTGGAAAACCTTTTTTAGCTTTTACATCACAATCTTCTTTTATATGTACACTCATTGTGGTTTCATCAAAAAAACTTTCTAATTTTAATGCTTTTATTAATTTTTTAAGTTCAATAAATTTTACTTCTAATCCAATAGCTCTTGCACTTTCAGCCTGGATAAAATCTGCAGTAACTAAGATAGCATTTTCATCATATGCCAAGTCTCTAATTAATGAATCTATTTCACCGCCTGCTTTTGCAAATTTAATTTGATATAGATTAGGTCTTGAACCAATGAACTCAATTTCAATGCCTTCTTTTTGTAATTTTTGAAGATTCTGCAGCTCTTCCAAACCTAAAAACCCTATTTCTTGACCTAAGTTTGCTTGATGTTCTAGTTCTGCCAAAACTGCTTTAGGGATTAATATTTTACCTTTTAATTTACCTTCTTTTATTAGGTTAGAAGCAACCTTTTCAATAACAACTGAAGTGTCTAAAACGAATTTATTATCCATCTATAACTAAGTAAAAGAGCTATTTTTATTACTTTCGAAATTGAATTTAAAGGTATATTGCAATATAACTATCAAAAAGTAGTCAGGTTTAAATAGATTAAAAACTGATTGTTGCATCATGGATGAATTAATCTCACGAATATTTAGAGATTATATTAAAAAAATAGAAGAAGGTAAAATTGAATATGAGGGATTAGTTCTGGATTTAATTAAAGATTATAAAGGTTTGGATGTAAGTAAGTTAGAAAGTGCTTTAAATAAAGGTCGTAAGATAGTTTTTCAAGAATATATTAAGGAAATAGGTAAAGGGAATAATAGATACATAATCAAGGCTGCAAGACTAGTACAAGATTTTAATTTTCCACTTAGTGATCTTGAAAATGCATTAAAAGCAGGCCAAATTGTAAGTTTAAATGATAAAAAAAGAATGAAACAATTAATAGACTATAACCAGGTTATTATTGGAAAAGAAATACTTGAAGGATTAAAAGCGGTTTTAAGTAATTCTAAAGATATACCCAATACATACACAGTTAGAACTTTTGAAAAGTATCCTTTAGATTAATTAAATATTTCTAAACTCTTAAACCTTTCGAAATTATTATTAAACCCTTACCTAAATTTAACTCATTAAAATATAAATTGCTTTTACTTAAATAATAAAAAAATTCTTTTAATCTATCTTTATGCGATATTGTATTATCCACAAAAATTAAACCATTCTCTTTTAATACCCTTAAACATAAGTCAAGGTATTCTTTATATTCGCTTTTTTTGCCATCAATTAAAATAATATCAAATTTATCGCTCAAGACTTTTAAAACTTCTAAGGCATTACCCTTTATAATTTTAACATTCTTACAATCCGCTTTATTTAAATTTTCCTCAGCAAGTTTAAAATTTTCTTCATCAGCCTCTAAACTAATAACCTCCTTGCCAACTAAAGAAAAGTTTAAAGCAGAATATCCATTAAAAGCCCCTATCTCAAGTATTCTTTCAGGTTTTATAGCACTACAAATATTTAAAATAAATTCCATAGACACCTTAGATAAATTCATCTCTTGTCTATTTAATTCTAATTGTTTAATTGTGTTATATTTGTTCATAAGTTATCCTTTTCTTATCTTACCTTCTAAAGTTGCCCCTAAAAAGGCAGCAATAGCAACAAAGATAGCAAACCGGCATAAAACAGAGGGAAATTCTATACCTAAAAATGGAACTAGAAGAATTAAAACAAATGTTGGAATAGTCATAAGAAGTATACCTGAAATTTCTATTACATCAAGCTCTTTCCTAATTTTGTTTCTTTGCCTTGTATAATCCTTATAAAGCAGGTAACATGCAAAAATTATAAATCCTGCATAATAAAAAATATAAAAATAAAAAGGAATGCTATTTAAAAATAAAGCATTATGAAAAATAGTTTTTACATTAACAAAAAACTTACTGCACCTTGCATCTACAAAAACAGGGAATATAATTACTAGAAAAGATACTAGAATAGGAATGAAATACAAAAGTAAAATATTAAATTTCTTATTTAGAAATTTTAATACGGCATGCAATCCAATAGCTGGTAAAAAATTATAAGTCAAGAATCCAATTATTGCCCAAAATATGGTATTACCTCCTTTGCATAACATAAACTCTGTTAATTGATAAAATCCAAGTAAATAAATAAGAATAATAAAAAAATTTCTAAATATTGTTTTCTTAAAAAATAATAAAAGTATAGTTGCTAGTATAAACTCAATAATTGCTGTCGATAATGAGATTAAAGGTGTAAAGCACATAAAATTAAATCTGTTTTTAGGTTTATTAATCTATTCATGCAATGTGACATCCTCCCCGCCCTATTACTTATTGTACGGAGGGATAAGATGTGAAAAGCTTCTGCGTATCTAAAGGAAAATGGTTTCAAAAATGTTTTTCAATTAGAAGGGGGAATCTTAAGTTATATTAATCAATTCCCAGATACTTATTTCGAAGGTTTATGTTTTGTTTTTGATAATAGATTAACTATACCCACAGGTTTAAATGCTAAAGAAATAACATATTGTAATTATTGTAAAACTCCTTCAGGCAGGTACATTAATTGTAAAAATATTTCTTGTGATGAAATGTTTATTTGTTATGAAAAATGTGATTTAAACTTTGAGCATAAATGTAATAAATGTGTTTAAATTTTTTTGTAATTCAAAAAGTTCATTAACTTTTCTTTTATAATTAGCTTAGTGATCTCTATATCCGGTATACTCTCTCTTTCTGGGTCTTTTACAACCCAATATTCGGTTTTTTTAGAACTTATTATAAAATTAGGACAATATTCTTTATTACATAAAACTATTATTTTATCCATTTTTTTAATTATATCTTCTTTAACTAATTTTGTCTTTTCCTTTGAAACATCTATATTTTCTTTTATTAATGTTTGGATTGTTTCTACGGGGTAATGCTCATTTTCATTTTTTATGTTCGTTCCCGCACTTATCGCTTTATGTTCTGGATAAAGCTGATTAAATAAAGCTGCAGCAATTGGGCTTCTATACCTGTTTCCCTTACACAAGAATAATATTTTCATAAAATATTTTAAATCTTAATATTTTTAAAGTATTCTAATATTATAACTTATTTTAGAAAAGGTTTTATATAATCTTAAATATAGTCTTTTAATGAAAATCATTGTAATAGGGGATCTACATGGAAAAGACTGCTGGAAAATTGCTGTTAATAAATATGCAGACCTATATATATTTATAGGAGATTATGTTGATAGCTATGAAAATACTGATAAACAGATCTTAGATAATTTTAAAGAAATCATTGAATTTAAAAAAAAGTATATGAATAAAGTTATATTGCTTTTAGGGAATCATGATATCCATTATACGTTTTACCCAAAATATCTTTGTTCAGGATTTAGAAAGAGCATGTTGAAAGATTTAAAAAAACTGTTTACAGATAATAAAAATTTGTTTCAGGTTGCTTTTCAAATAAAGAATTATTTATTTACGCATGCAGGAGTTTCCAATAAGTGGTTTAGATTTTTTAAAAGAACGATAGATCTTAGAAAATTTAAAGGTAAGGATCTAGATGAGATTTTTAATTCTGTTTATAGATCTAAAAAAAGAGACGTTTTATTTAGTGTTGGACCATATAGGGGAGGATTTGAGATTGGTGGGATCTTATGGGCAGATGGTATGGAAACATCAAAAGATATTATTAATGGGTATCATCAGATAGTTGGGCATTCAAAAGTAGAAAGAATTGGTACCTTTTGTAATGAAAATTCTTCAATAACTTATATTGATTGCTTGGATAGTGAAATAAAATTCTATGAACTTGAAATTTAATAGTCTTTGCGGGGAGTA
>Ga0209541_10006738_pt1 | contig 19482 bp, 20 predicted proteins | sample RifCSPlowO2_01_FD_184027 | JGI IMG/M metagenome (GOLD analysis project Ga0209541, IMG submission 184027) | Groundwater microbial communities from Rifle, Colorado - Rifle CSP2_plank lowO2_0.1 (SPAdes) (version 2) | ecosystem: Environmental > Aquatic > Deep subsurface > Groundwater | place... | reverse complement strand
TATGCATTTTATAGCTATTTTTAATAAGTTATATAAATTAAATACTATAAAAACTTGTTTTATTGGGGTTAATTTGGGTAATTAAGCTGAATATCTGCTCCACCTCCGTTCTCCATGCTTTTTTATAGTGCCCTGATTCACCATATCAACCAATTCGCGTTGAATAGTTTTTTCACTATACGATTTTGATAATTCTGGCAATTCAAAAATGTCTTTTATATTTACATCCTTGCCCTTACTTTTTATAAAGGACATTATGATGGACCGTCTGTTTGTTTTTTCTTCCAAGTTTCTGGTTCCGTGGGATATGTCTGTCCGCAATCCGTTGTTTTTTATATTTCTTTTTTGCGCTGTATAAGTCTTTTGATTATAAACAGATTTGGGAAGTCTTAGATGGTCCACCTTAAAAATTTTACCTGCGTAATGACCGTTATCAAAAGTTTCACTGGTGTCCTTTATTAATGTCCTTTTGTCCTTTTCATCCTTGTGGAATTGTTCAACACCCTCTAATTCCTCTCTTGTTACAATAAGATTTGAAGACACCTCCTTATCATTTTTATATGCCCTAATAGAATTATGCAATGCATCGTATTCTTCCTTTAAGACCCTGAAGTTCATTTGCGAAACAAAACTTCCCATATAGGACACTTCTAAAAATGAAATTAGGCGAGCGATGTTATGAAGAATAACTGAAAGTTCTTGAGAGCTTGTCTCTTTCCAATGATTTATAAAAGACATTGCTGAAGATAGGAGGGATAGAGAGTCCTTTCTTATTTTCCATTTTAATGGTTCTTCTTGTGGCATTAGGTCGGTAATCTTATAAATTGCCGAGGTAAGCTTCTCTATTTTTTTTAAAAAGATAAGCTCCTTTTGTATGTCTTTAAGGTTGTCTTTTATGTCGCGAGATGTTTCTGTAAGTTGTTTGTCCATAAAAATATGTCTTTTATTTTGTAAGTATATATAGGTCATACAAAAAGGCAAGTGTCCTTTTGTGGCAATAATATTCATAAACTTTTAATTCAATTGGCGGTTAGTCGGTATCACAAACTAATATTTAAAAGTAGTTGATTTTACAAAATATCGATTATAAATATGAGAGAACTTAACAATATAACAATCATCTAATCTAAAATTTCTCGCTCTTTGTGATAAAATTAATCCGAAATGAAACAAAAAAATAAAAAGAAAATACGAAAGAATCCTTTTAGTGGAATTTCTGAAGGATTAGATGAAGAAACAAAACATGGGGTGCTGGCGGTACTTTTTTTCGTTATCGCCATATTCTTTTCGTTATCACCTTTTGGTTATGCCGGAATTGCCGGCAACGGAACATACAACATTTTAAAAACTATTTTTGGAGTTGGTTATTTTCTTCTTCCTTTGTCTCTTGTATTTATTTCGTTGTCATTTTTTAAATCTAAAAATCATCGCATTGTCTCGACGAATTTTATTGGAGGAATATTTTTTTTACTTTCCAGTCTTGGTCTTGTAGAAATATTTCTCAACGGAAAAGGAGGGGCGCTTGGAAACATGACCGCGTACCCAATGGTTCGATTTTTTGGACCAGTCTCTGGACCGATTTTTTTAATAGGAATCGCGGTTATGGCAATACTGATTATTTTTAATACGAAATTCCCAACTTTTGGATTTGGTAAAAAAAGAGAAGAAGAGGTAGCTTCTTTCATAGAAGAACCTGAGGAGGAGGAGATAGAGACAAAAGAAACGGAAGAAAACATTGAAGATGATAAGAAAGAAACGGGTAGCGTACTTGGAAAGCTTTTCAATAAAAATAATACTGATGAGCCACGCATTGCGCATGTGTACACGCGTGGCGGAGAATATACTCCACCACCTCTCTCGCTTCTTGAAAAAGATCACGGAAAAGCTGAACACGGAGATATAAAAGCAAATACAAACATTAATATTATTAAACGAACACTTCTAACATTTGGGATAGAGGTGGAAATTGACGAGGTGTCAATCGGTCCTTCATTTACAAGGTATGCCATTAAACCAGCCGAGGGGGTTCGTCTTTCACGAATCGTCGCTCTTCAAAATGATTTAGCGCTTGCGCTTGCCGCTCACCCAGTACGAATCGAAGCTCCTATCCCCGGAAAATCACTTGTCGGTATCGAAATTCCAAACACTAAAAAAACAACAATTGGTCTCGCGTCTCTTCTGTCGGGACGAGATTTTGCAGAATCACCGGCGCCTTTATATGTCGGACTTGGTAAAAATGTTACTGGAACACCTATCTTTGCAAACCTTGCGCGAGCGCCACATATGCTTATTGCTGGAGCAACAGGTTCCGGAAAGTCTGTTGTTATTCATGGAATCATTAACTCGCTTCTTTACCGAAATGGACCGGAACATTTGCGATTTATAATGATTGACCCAAAACGCGTAGAGCTTACTCTTTATAAAGATATTCCGCATCTTCTTACTCCAGTTATAACGAATCCAAAAAAAGCGATTCTTGCGCTTAAGTGGGCAATAAAAGAAATGGAAAGAAGATACAGCATACTTGAGACCGAACAAGTAAGAGATATTTCCACTTACCACACCACTGTGTTGAATCCCGCATTAAAAAAAGACGCGGACGATGAAAATCTTCCTGAACCGATGCCATACATAGTTGTTGTTATTGATGAGTTGGCTGACATAATGTCTACATATCCAAAAGAGCTTGAATCGGCAATTGTTCGCCTTGCTCAAATGTCTCGCGCGGTTGGAATACACCTTATTCTTTCCACACAACGGCCATCTGTAAATGTGGTAACTGGACTTATTAAAGCAAATGTCCCTTCACGGGTTGCTCTTCAAGTTGCAAGTCAAGTTGATTCAAAAACAATCCTTGATTCTGCGGGAGCGGAAAAACTCCTAGGCGCGGGTGATATGTTGTACCAATCTGGAGAAATGTCAAAACCTGTTCGGCTTCAAAGTGCGTTCATTAGCGAAAATGAAGTCAAAAAAGTGACAACATATCTAAAAAAAGAATATGAAAACGAACTATCCGATGAGCTTGATTTGGGAGCGGAAGAAAACGGAAACCGACTATTAAGTATCGACCTTGATAACGAAGATAAATTAAAGGATGAACATGGAGACGAGCTTTACGAAGACGCGCGCGAATTAACCATTAATACCGGCAAGGCTTCAACATCATATTTACAACGAAAATTAGGCATTGGATACGCGCGCGCCGCGCGACTTATTGATATGCTTGAGGAACGGGGAGTTGTGGGTCCCGGGCAAGGGTCCCGAGCCCGTATCGTATACGAGCGCCCGTTTGAAGAATCTGCGGAAGGAGAGAAAAATAACCCGAATCTATAATGACACGACAACAAGCTCAATCGTTTATTTCAATCATACCGATAATTCTTTTTATTGCGGTTATTTGTCTTTATAGTTACAGTCGCGCCAGAAATGTTATTTTCGGACCAGAGATTTCTATCATTTCGCCAGTTGACGGCGAAGTATTCGAAAATGATTTGGTCATACTTAGCGGAGAAATTAAAAACGCCGCTTTCATCACACTCAACGGACGGAAAATATTTGTTGATGAAAAAAACCTTTTTCAGGAAAAATTGTTACTTCATTATGGCTATAATATAATTGAAATTGAGGTCGTTGACAGGTTTAACCAAAAAAAGAAAGAGGAATTGCATTTAGTATATAGATAACATACATAACTTATGGCCAAAAAAATAATACAACAAAAAAAAACGATGGTGGGAGTAGAAGAAACTATAAAATCACTTCAAGCAAAATTTGGAGAAGGAGTCATTATGACGCTATCGCAACAACCACGAGTTGATGTGAACGCCATCGGCACGGGCTCTCTTGGCCTTGATATGGCTCTTGGCGTGGGCGGTGTTCCGCGAGGACGCATTATAGAAATATATGGCCCTGAATCATCCGGAAAAACTACGCTCGCGCTTCATATTATTGCCGAAGCGCAGAAAGGAGGTGGAATTTGCGCTTTCGTTGACGCGGAACACGCGCTTGACCCACAATACGCGAAAAAAATCGGGGTTAAAACTGACAGGATTCTTATTTCTCAACCAGATTATGGAGAGCAAGCGCTTGAAATTGTAGAAAGTCTGGTACGCTCCGGAAATATTGATGTAATTGTGGTAGATTCTGTCGCGGCCCTAACTCCAAAAGACGAAATTGAAGGAGATATGGGTGCGCATCATGTAGGAAAACAAGCGCGCCTTATGAGTCAAGCTTTGCGAAAGCTTACGGCGATAGTTTCAAAATCAAAAACAGTTGTCATATTCATTAACCAAATACGAATGCAAATCGGTATTATGTTTGGAAATCCCGAAACAACCCCGGGCGGAAAAGCGCTTAAATTTTACTCATCTATACGAATAGATATTAGACGGCTCGCTCAAATTAAAAAGGGTGATGAAATTGTCGGAAACCGAACACGGGCAAAGGTAGTAAAAAATAAAGTTGCTGCGCCTTTTAAGATGGCAGAATTCGATGTTATTTACAATGAAGGTATATCTCCAGAAGGTGAACTTCTAGTATTGGGTGAAAAATATGAAGTGGTATCAAAAGCTGGTTCGTCATATTCGTTTGGGAATGAAAAATTAGGACGCGGATATGATTCTGCGCGAATGTTTTTAAAAGAAAATCAAAAAACAAAAACGGAGCTAATCAAAGCAATTAAAAATAAAATCAAGGAGTCGACAACGGTATAAACACAAAACACCCTCGCCATTTGGGGGTGTTTTAATTAAATATATATAATAACGACCAATTCTTAATTAAGAAATAATTATGTGTTTTAGTCTTCCTTTTATTGCCACCCACACGCAAAGAACGGTAAAAAGCGTTACATATACCTGTACTGCTGGTTCTGTTTGAGCAAAAGAAACAAGAAAATAATTTGCAGTATCGCCCAATTTAACTCTTGCTATGTTCTGCAATATGTCAATGATTGAGACAGACCGAAAAAGTTGAAGAAGAATTAGTGCCATAATATAAAAACGAACAAATAATGGACTCGTAATTTTTCTTAAAAACCATACCAAATATACTCTTCTCATAATGCGCGCGGTGGTATGATTTGATAAAAAAATTTGGGTTTTCATAAAATTGCTGTTGAATTAAATAAAATCTTTTTAAATTCTTTTTTTGCTCGTGTTATGCGTGTTTTTGCCGCTCCTTCTGTTATTCCTTCGCTTAACGCAATATCAGTATGGGACTTCCCTTCTACAAAATATAACTTAAAAAACCTTACAAGATTACGAGGCATTTTTGAACAAATAAAAACTATCTGATCTTCAAAAAAACTTTCTTTATGCATCATGTGGTGGGTTTTGTCTGGCATCACATCTGCCATTTCGTGATTTAAATAGGTTGTGCGCTCATATTCTTTTTTAAATTTTTGATAATAAGTAAGCGCGGTGTTCACTAAAATACGATACCCCCACGCGTTAAAGTTGGCTCCTTCCACTTTGTGAAATCTTCCAGCGTTCAAATATATTTTTGTAAATGTATCCTGAACAATGTCTTGAGTTTCTTCCCTGTCGCCAACAATTCTCCGCGCCTTCCTTAAAAAGGCATCTTGATATCGCTCAACAATCTCTTCGAAAAACACTGGATTTTTTATCGAGAGCGCCAAAAGTTCTTCGTCGGTTTTTTCTTTTGTTTCCTCATTCATTATGCTTTTTGCATTTTTTATCGATATACCTCTTCACTCTATATAACTTTTCACTATTTGAAAAGTGACAAAAATGAATCGCTTGCGTCAAAACACCAACAAAGCTACAATAGCTCTCATTATGCTTTTATATAATGAAATTAAAGAGAAAAAATGTGTTGTTATTGATGGACAACCACACGAGGTGCTTTCATCGCATGTTTTTAGAAAACAGCAACGAAAACCGGTTAATGATACAAAACTGCGTAATCTTATCACTGGCAAAGTGATAGAGCGGTCATTCCACCAACAAGAGAAAGCTGATGAAGCGGATATTTCAAAAAAACCGATTAAATACCTTTATAATAATCGTAATGAGTGGTGGTTTTGTGAAGGAAATAATCCAAGCAAGCGGTTTACAATTCCAGAAGATACCATAGGAACAAAAAGAAAATTTCTAAAGGAAAATACAATTGTTGACGGCCTGCTTTTTAACGACAACATTATCGGGCTCGTTCTTCCAATAAAGGTAGAGCTTAAAGTTGTCGATGCGCCACCAGCAGTAAAAGGAAACACCGCGCAAGGAGGCACAAAACAAGTTACTTTAGAAACTGGTACAATAATTAATGCTCCTCTTTTTATAAACGAAGGAGATATTATTCGTATCAATACAGAAACAGAAACCTATACCGAACGAGCGGAAAAAAAATAATATAAAAACAATGTTATGAGGAAAATTCCTCTTCTTTATAAAACTTTGATTGTATTTTTTGTACTTTCTTTTTCTATTTATCTTGCTATTACCACATCGTCAGATAGCAACCTTCAAATAATGGTTGCTAAATTTGGGTATTTAGGAATTTTTCTTTTTTCAATAGTAAGTGGGTTTAATGTTTTGGTCCCGATTCCAGCAGTTGCTTTTACTCCAACATTTGTTGCGTCTGGTCTTAATTTTTGGACGATAATTTGTATTATGACTTTAGGTCTTACAGTTGGAGATCTTATTGGTTACTTTATAGGTAGAGTTGGTAAGGATGTTGTTAAAGAAACTGGCATTCATTCAAAACTTTTTGAAAAACTTTTTGCAATTAAAAATAAATTCCCCCGTGTTCCGTATTTTCTTGTTTTTTTATTTGCGTCTTTCGTGCCATTTCCAAATGAAATCCTTGTAATCCCTCTTGGGTTTTTAGGCTACCATGCGCGATATCTTTTACCCGCTTTTTTTGCGGGAAATATTATTTTCAATATTATTTACGGATACGCAGGAGTAGCTCTTATTGAATTATTATAAAAATAAGCAAAAGAATTATCTTTCCGTGTATGGAAGCAACCCCATAAAACGCGCTTGTTTTACCGCAAGGGCGAATTTTCGTTGGCTTTTTTGAGAAAGTTTTGATACGCGATTAGGCATAATGCGTCCGTAAGGAGTTAAAAACCTTTTCAAGGTTTCAATATCTTTATAGTCTATATATTTTAAATTTACTGTTGTTTCGTCTCTTTTCATAGTTAAAATGGAATATCTTCTGGGTTAATATCTTCATCAGGATAATTAATTGTGTCTATTTTCACTTCTTTTTGATGTTCTGCTTGCTTGCCAGTCTTACTGCCTTCAACTGGCGCTGTTCCGCCGTCAAATTTTCTAGGACCAAATTGGATTCTGTCAGCGACAATTTCGGTTCTGTAATTTTTCTTTCCATCTTGCCCCTCCCAACTTCTTGTTTGAAGACGCCCTTCAATCAGACAACTGCTTCCTTTTTTCAAATATTGAGCGGTTGTTTCTGCTTGACGACCAAACACAACGATATTGTGGTATTCAGTTTGGTCTTTTTGGTTCCCATCCTTGTCTTTGTAAGTTCTGTTAGTTGCGACGGAAAATTGTGTAACATTCGTTCCTGAAGGAAGGGCCTTCAGTTCTGGGTCGCGGGTTAAATTACCAATTAAAAATACTTTGTTGAGATACATAATTAATTTATTAATAATTCTTCAATCTCTTTATCAACTTGCGCTTCATCAATAGGACCACTTTCTTCTTTAATAATTCGCGGTTCATCGCTTCTTTTTTTATATATACGACGTGGCGCAAGTTTTGCAAGTGGGGTTTCTTTAGTTGTTTTTATGATAAGAAATCGTATCAATTTTTCATTTTGGTCAAAAGCTTCTTTTATTTCATTAATTTTTTCTTGCGGTAAAACAAATTTTATCCACCCAAAAAACGCGTCCGTATAAACTGTATTTTTATTGGCAACCGATTTTCTCATTGGGTACGCTAATAAAAGTTTCTTAGGGGTTCCTTCCGTAAGTATTTCCGCGCCTTTTTCAGTTAAAAATGCTCTTATTTTTACTGCCTCTTCTACGGTCATCTCTTCCGTAAATGTAGGAACAATAAGATAAGAGACCTCGTAAATACGAGATTCCGAGATAGAGCCATCATCCGATAAGTTCATCACTTCATCATTTATTTCGTCGGTTGGCTCAATTTGTTTCTTTTTTCCTAAACCTAACATGCGCCATATACTAGCAAAAGCCTTCTGTTTTGGCAATAATTCACGATTTTAATACTTTGGTTCAAAATACAAAAACCATCCGCCAATAATTATAATAGTTGCCACTATCAAAAGCATAATCCACAAAAGTGTATGCTTGTGATGCAATTCTTTATTTGGTTCTTTTTTTAATTGTGGAAATAAATCCTCTTTATTGTCCATACTATAAGTATACCACTATATACCAAAAAAAAATCTGGTGTTCTTCACTAAAATATTTTGAACTTCTAAAATATCTATCTGTTTAATTTTTGCTATTTTTTTAACAATATCCAAAACAAAAATCGGTTCATTTCTTTTTCCTCGGTGCGGAACTGGTGTTGCATACGGACAGTCGGTCTCCACCATAATTTTCTCAATTGGCGCTTCTTTAATCAATTTTTCATAAACTCGAGCAAATGTTATTACTCCGGTAAAACTAGTACAGTACCCATTGCTCCATATTTTTTGTGCAACTTTTATACTTCCAGCAAAAAAATGGAAATTTGCAGGAACACGAGCATCTTTTTTTAAAATTTCTAATGCTTCTTCGTAAGGAGTGTCATCGTCTCTGTCTCCCCTAACATGAAGCATTATTGGTTTTTTTAATTCATTTGCAATTTGGATTTGTTCTATAAATGCTTTTTTCTGTCTTTCTTTTGTATCACTTTTTAAACGGTAATAATCTAGCCCACATTCACCTATTGCAAGTACTTTTTTATCTTTTCCTAATTCTTTTATAAATTTAAGATTCGTATCAATAGATTTAAACTCTTCTGCTTTCATTTCATTTTTATCATAATAACTTGACCCTCCCGCATGGATTGGGTGAAGTCCGACAGTTGCATACATTCCTGTATCGTATTTATTTGCAAACTCCACTGCGCTTTTTGAAGTTGACGCTTCTGTCCCCACATTTATCATCCATACACCAGCATCAAAGGCGCGGTTAACCACTTCGTTCCGGTCGTTTGAAAACACTTCAAAATTTACATGAGAATGTATATCAATCGCTTTTAGATTTTGCATTGATTTAGTATATCAAAAATAAAAACCCGTTATCCCAATCATATCATATATGATATGATTGGGATGTGAAGAAAAAAATAAACCAACTCACCAAAAAAGAACAGATACACACCTTGGATCTTTTGTATACAGCCACAAGCGCGATAGATGGTAGAGTTGCCATAAAACAATTCTTAAAAGACCTCTTAACTCCTAGCGAGCGAATCATGCTTGGAAGACGAATTTGGATAGCGCGTCTATTGCTTGCCGGCACTCCTCATATTGATATTTGCAGAAAATTAAAGGTTGGCCCAAATACTGTATGGCGAGTTAAGAAATGGCTTAATGATCAATACCCCGGCTATGAACAAGCCATCAAAGGAATTGAAAAAGAAATGGATGAGCGTGCAATTAAGCTCGAGATAAAAGATAATCCATTTGGATATACGGCAAGAAAGAGAAAATATCCTCTATATTATCTATTATTCCCAGAACCAAAACCAAAAAGAAAGTACCGTTCATAAAAAAATTGTCATATCATATATGATACGACATATGTTTTGCTTGACTTCAGGGTTCAAATGTTAATCACAACACCTAATTAGTAAAATAAACATTCGGCATACGAGTAAAGAATCATATCATATATGATACGGTTCCCGTCACAGATATAAACATAAGTACGCCTTAGCATTTTAAGGTTCCTTACTCTGCGCGCTTAAAGAGCGGTTCCGGAATTTTGTTTTTTTTAATAGTGTTCTGAATCTTTTCTGCGGTTTTTGGCATAAACGGCTCCAAATATACTGATATATGCCATAAACTACAAACCAACATAATAATGTCATCTCTAGCACCATCCGGATCTTCTTTAATCTTTAAGTATGGTTTTTCATTGGCTATATACTTGTCGTCTCCAGCAATATAAATCCAAATTTGATCAATAGTTCTTTGAATATTGAAATTATCCAATTCATCCCATGTAGTGTCATCACCGGAAACCAACTCAGAAAGAATTAACTCACGAGATGGTAATTGGTTTTTATTAGGCCAAATATTATTTTTTGCAGCTAATGTCAATACCCTTTGCACTAAATTACCCAACCCATTCGCTAAATTTGCGTTATAAGCTTCTTTGAAGCGTTCCATGGTCATATCACTATCTTCGAATGTATTTACTTCTCGCGATAAAAAGTAGCGAAGAGCATCGGCTCCATACTCTTTAATAATTTCACGGGGGTCAATTACATTTCCAAGCGACTTACTCATTTTTTGTCCACCTATATTTATAAATCCATGGATTAAAATAGTTTTAGTTGGCGGAAGACCTGCGCTCATTAACATTGCCTGCCACATTGCTGATTGTTGGCGAAGATTGTCTTTCCCTGCAATTTGCACAGTCATTCCACTCCACCATTTTTCAAACTTATCAATATTGTCTGGCCACCCAATTGCCGAAATATAGTTAACAAGCGCGTCAAACCATACATATATAATGTGAGCTTCATCGCCCGGCACCGCCACGCCCCACGGCATTTTCTCTTTAAGTCGTGAAATACTAAAATCTTGAAGCCCTCTTTCCACAAAAGCGCGGATTTCGTTTAAACGAGCGCGAGAAAGAACAAAATTCGGATTATCTTCATAGAGTTTAAGAAGTTTTTTTTGATAATTTGAAAATTTAAAAAAATAGTTTTCTTCTTCTATAATTTCAATCTCTAAATTTGGATGCAGTGGACACTTGTTGTCAACCAATTCCGAATCTGTTTTCTCAAGTTCACACCCGACACAATATTTACTTTTATAATTTTTTTTATATATATCTCCGGCTTCTTCACACTTTTTCCAAAATGCCTGCGCTGACTCTTTGTGCCCTCTGTCAGTGGTACGAATAAAATTATCCTCACTAATGTTAAGCTCTTTTAAAAGTTCTTTAAAACGACTCGCGTATGTGTCAACATAATCTTTCGTTGAAACTCCAATTTCTTCCGCTTTTTTATAAATTTTTATTCCATGCTCATCTGTTCCCGTGTTAAAAAAAACATCTTTTCCTAAAAGTTTTTGGTGGCGCGCAATTATATCCGCGTGTACAAATTCAAGCGCATGCCCCATATGAGGGTCTGCGTTCACATAAGGAAGTGTTGTTGTAATATAAAATGTATCTTTCATTGCACCCTTTAGGCAGTCATATTTTCTTCACGAAGCTGATGCTTTTCCTTGTCCAAATCGTTAAAAAGCTCCATTAATACCGCCGCAATCGGAATTGAAAGAATAATCCCGATAATACCGGCTAGTTTTGCACCAGCGATAAGCGCGATAATTGCAATAATTGAAGGTACTCCAACCACTTGTTTAACCACCAATGGATATATTAGGTGGTTTTCAAATTGTTGAATAATTATATACAAAATTAATACAAAAATTGCGGAACTTGCTCCTCCATCGGAAAAAGAAAATCCTATGGCGGGTACGGCGGCCAAGATTGGACCAAAAATAGGAATAAGCTCAAATATCGCCGCAATAAGCGCTAAAAGAAGAGCATATTTAATTCCAAAAATAGAAAGACCGAGATATACCAAAATACCAATAATAAAAGCTAAAAGTAGTTGTCCACGCATCCACGAACCTATTTTTTTTTGCGCTCGTTGCCATAAACCGATTACATATTTTTCATGCTTAATAGGAGTAATGATAGATAGAAAATTTTTGATACCGTCCTCTTGAACCGCCAAATAAAAAGAGATGACTATAATCAAAACAGAAGAAAGCACACCACCAAAAATTGCGCTGATAATCTGAAAGATGCTTGACTCTATATTGTTTACAGCCTCCATAAAACCGTTGAGTGTTTCACGCACAGAAAGCGTGCCGGTAAATTTCTCGCTAAAATTACTTACACTCGATGTGGACGAGTCAAGATATTGCGGAAGCTGTGAAATAGCTCCTTGTAAGTCATTAATCAATATGGGTAGAAAAAAGTAGAAAATACTGACAATGGTTCCGAACACAAGAACATACATACCTAAAACTCCAAGAACGCGCGGCACTTTATAGTGCTTAAACCACAACACGGCTGGCTCAATGGCGGACGCAAATACAACCGCTGTTAAAACAACCAACAAAAGGTCGCGAAGTTGATACAAAATCCAAAAAATACCGAGGAAAAAAACAATCTTTGCGACCGTTTCAAAATTTATTTTTATGATGACATTATGAGATTGCATACTTCATATACTACTATAATGGCGCCATACGAACAATTAAACTTATTGTGTAACTTGAGCGTTATTCCCCGTATTTGTGGAAAAGAGAGGATCATCATTTACATCAAGTGCGGTGTCTATTGGAGCTTCTTTATCAGTAAGTTTCTGCTTAGTAAATGTATCCACACCATCTAAATCGGATTGGAATAAAATTACAGGAATACTTCCAATCTGAGAAAGGCTTGGGAGCAACTCTAACTGAAATGAAACTTCTTTTTTTTCACCTGATGAAATTGATCCGGCATCCCATACTATTTTCCCAGTAGTACTATTAAAATGAACATTTTCACTTGGTGGAGATATTATATTCTTCCATGTTACATATAATGGGATGCTTGACTGCACTCGCGCGTCTGAAATATCGTTGGAAGAATTAAAAATAACCCATGTTACTGTGTATGTTGTTTTTTCTTCTGCCTTTGGTGGTATTGGTCCAGTATTTGTAAACGGTCCAAGACTATAACTAGCAAATGAATTAAGCTGAAATACGGATGAGATTTTTATATCTTTTGATTCGGTTATTCGTATTATCTCGCTTGGAAATCCCGGAGACACCCGTTCACCAGTAAATTCAAGAGACAACCGTATGCGCGGATTGATAAAATTACTTCCGACAGAATCCAATAAAGAAATTGTGTTAAATGTAAAACGAACATTTCCTTGCTCTCCAGAATCAACCACTTGTAACGATCGGTCAGTGTTTTGATTCCAAACGATAGCATTGTCCGTCGAACTGTAAAATCCTTTATCAACATTTACGGTTTTTTCATCAACAACATCACTGTCAAAAATAACCTTAAGTTCTCCATTTAATATTCTGGAGTCTGTGTTATTTTTCCAAGTAATTCCTCCCGATACAGACCTTCCACTATCAATCGCCACTTCTTTGCCATTATTATCATTTATAGAAAAATCTATGGCGATAAAAGGTTGTTTAATTGGAACAATTTGAGCGTATGAATTATAAAGAACTTCTATCTGTCTGGTATTGTTTGGATTTTGGATTCCTGTAGAAACCTTAAAAGTACGCTCCTCGTTTGGTTGTCCTTCAATTATTCCAGTAATAATAATTTTCTTGTTGGCGTTTGAAGATATATCTCCCAAAAACCAAACATTTTCTCCAAATGTTGGTTGTACGGTGGAGTTTTTAAATGTAAAACCAAACGGGTATTCAACCACTAATAAAAAATCTTCTATGATTGAACTGGTATTTGAAACAATATTTATTGCTATGTCAAAACTTTCCCCAGCGTTAACTTCTTCCGGTATGGTAACAAGTAAACTAGAAGGCGAAGTGGCAAGAACCATTGTGTAATCTTTTTCTTTCGAAAAAGTCGCGTTTGACCCTTCCGCGCGATATTCGAGCGTAATAAAAAGATTTCGCTCGGTATTTTCTTCACCAAAAAAAGTAAGGTCTAAATCCAGAGTTTTTTCTTCTCCAGAAAGAATCGTGCCGATAGGTGCGTCGTGTCGATTTCCTTCAGGGCGCATTCCATCGAGTAAAACTCCTTCAGGAAATTTTATTTCTAGATTTGCAGATTGAAGAGCAACATTGTTATTGTTTGTAATAATTATTTGAAACGGAATCTCATCACCTCCTTGCACGCTTGCCGGGGCTTTTACCAAAATATCAATATTCTGTGGAGAAATAATTCTCGGCTTTATCCAAATAAAATAAAAAGAAATTCCGGACGCAAAAACAAAAAATGTGACGGAAAAAAGAAGGACTTTTCGTAAAAAAGATTGTTGAAAAAGCTTTTTCTTCATTATTTCTGTTTGTGAGTCTGTTGATTTCCACTGTCGTTCTACACCCTCCATTTCTGGCTTGTGAAGCGTCTGCCGTCGATAGGTAAAGTTAGCGTCTTTTTGATAAAGCTTTTTCTCGAGACTGCCTAAATGGTCTTCCTCTTTTTTATCATTTTTATCATCACTCAAGTTTTTCATTATCACTTTGATTATACCATTTGAAATGGTTCCTTTCTAGAGCCCGCTTACTGCAAACGACTCATTAATAGTGAGGGCGCATTCTTTCTCTTTCCCTCTTAGCGGATTAATTGCTTCCTTCGACCATGCGTTAAAATTAAGAAGTTGCTCAAAAGGAATTGACTCTTTTTTTATTTCAAGGTTTTCTCTTAAATACCCGAGGTGCGATAATATTCTTAGAACAACAATCAACTCAAAACGAGAAAGCTCCTCATTGGTAAAATTATTTTCATCGAGAAACTTAAACGCTAAGATAATATCATTAAACACATCTTTATGCGGTTCTTCTTGACCTAAAAACCGTTTAAGAAGAGAGAGGATGCGGACATACAAAAGACATTTTGAACTTACTTTTTTAATGTTCGAAAACGGGTATTTCTCACGCGCGTTTACCACTCTCCACACTTCACGCCCGCGAACAAACGAAACTTCCGCGCACGAATACGCCTGCATAGAAGATCTGAGTTTTGATTCCATTTTTCTTAATCCTTCCGCGTGTGAAAACAATAATCCAAAATCTTTAGTAAAAATAGTAAGAATCGAAGCCGTTTCTCTTTTCCCAAAACTTGATATTACGAACGCGTCAGTTGTATAAATTTCATGTTTCATTATTTTTTTAACGATAATGTGTATGAGATATCGCCGTCGTTAAATGTTTCTCCTTCTGTCCTGTCAAACAAAATTTCTTTTGTATTAGTTGCACTAATTATCATATCTTTGTATGCGGTTATCATTGTTTGCGTAATATCACTGGTTGAAATAAAAATAGTTACGCGATCCTGTGAAATATAATTTTCTTTTTTTCTAAGTTCCTGAACATTGCGTATTAATTCTCGTATGTATCCTTCTTCTTTTAACCCTTTCGTTATTGTTGTATCGAGGCGGGTTAATGTGTCTTGGTTTATTTGTGTAATGACTGTTTTCGTATTTAACTCATCTTTTATAAGGTCTTGGTAATTTTTATCTAATTCTGTTTGAATAAAAACAGAGGCAATCGGTTGTCTAACTTTAATTTTTGCTTCTGTTCTCCGTAATAGACCATCTGATACTATTTCTCGTACACGCTTCATATTTTCTAAAATCTCTTCATTTACAAGCCCCTCATGTGGCCATTCCGTAAGATGAACGCTTTCCGGGTCGCTGTCTTCTTTTGTTCCTTGATACACCTCTTCCGCAATAAATGGCGTAATAGGAGCCATTAATTTTGAAAGGGTAAAAAGTACATATCTGAATGTTGCAAGAGCTTCTTTTTTTCTTTCGTCATTTTTAAATCTTTCGCGCGAGCGACGAACATACCATTGCGATAAATCCCCTATAAATTCCCTAATCTCTCTAGTTGGAAAAAACATATTATAGTTTTCAAGTCCTTCTGTCACGACACGAGTGAGACGGTTAAGCGAAGAAAGAATCCACATATCCAAAATGTTCGTGCTTTCTATTCCTCTTTTTATTTCGTCATCTTTATACATCTCATAAAAACGAAATGAATTAATGAAAAGATTGAACACTTTTTTTGCGATTTCATCAATCGTCTTTTCATCAAAGTTTTTTGATTCTCCCGGCTGATTGACTGAATACATCCAAAATCGAAGAACATCAACTCCATATTTATTTATCATCGTCCATGGATTAACGACATTTCCAACGGATTTAGACATTTTTTTTCCTTTTTCATCAAGAAGGTGCCCCAAACAAACAACATTTTTATACGCTTTTCCGTATCCTAATATAACCCCTATCGCGTGCAGGGTATAAAACCATCCGCGTGTTTGATCTATTGCTTCACTTATAAAATCAGCAGGATATTCTTTTTGCTTCTTGAATAATCCTTTTTGTGGATTAAAATCGTCAAGATTTTCAAATGGAAAATGATTTTGCGCGTAAGGCATTGCTCCGGAATCGAACCACACATCCATTACTTCTTTTACGCGAATCATATTGCTACCGCATTCACATTTTAATTTAAATGTATCCACAAAAGGGCGATGGACATCAGCGCCACAACCTCTTTTTACGTCAACAAAAAAAGAAAACGGATGTGCGTAACGAGCGTATTCTTCTTTCTTAAAAAGCGCTACAACCGATTCTATTTCTAATTTTTCTAGGTAGCGAAGAATGTAAATAAGATTACCCTGATGAGTCACAACAACAACAGTTTCTCCTTTATGCGCTTCTATTATTTTTTTTAAAAATTTTTCTGTCCTATCATTTAAATCTTTCCAACTTTCTCCAGTTTCTCCTCGTTTGGTTACATATAATTCCGCGTCAGGCATATGCAAATAACGATTCCTTTCATTACTGATGCTTGAATCATCTGCTGTTTTGCCATCCCATTTTCCACTATAAATTTCTGCCAAATCATCATCACTTGTTGATGGTGCATTTAATTTTTTATTTATAAGTTTGGCAGTTTCACGAGTCCTGCGAACTGGCGAAAAATATAAGTGGTCAATTTTTTCCATTGAAAGTGTCTCGCCTGTTTTTTTTGCCTCTTTTTTTCCTTTGGAAGTGAGGGGTGAGGCATCCGTGGTGCTGTCAAAAATATCTTTAATGTTTTTTTCGCTTTCTCCATGACGCACAACAATAATTTTTGTAAGAATAGAATCTGTTTTTTGTTTTAATTCGTCTAAAGAACCGATAGTTGTCCTTTTGTCGCATTTTTCGCACTCCCAAATTGGAAGAGGAGTTCCCCAATAACGCTCTCGTGAGATTGCCCAATCTTTAACTTCACGAAGCCATTCTCCAAAACGGCCTTCTTTTATATGTGACGGCTCCCAATTAATGTATTTGTTTTCTTTTACCAATTCATCTCTAAGTTCCGACATCCGTATATACCACGAATCGCGCGCGTAATAAATTAACGGAGTTTTACATCTCCAACAATGTGGATATGAATGCTCGTACTTTTCTTTTTTAAATAAAAGGTTGCGACTTGCTAAATCTTTAATAATAGAAATCGTTGTCTCTTCGTCTTTTACAAATTTCTCCGCATACTCTCCAGTTTCTGGTGTAAATCTACCGTCTCCTCCAACAAGGTGGTAATTGGGAAGCCCAATCTTTTTTCCTAATTCAAAATCATCTTGCCCATACATGGTTGCGATATGAACAATCCCTGTTCCTTCTTCTGTTGTCACAAAATCCGCTGGGTACACCTTAAACGCATTAACATAATCTTTAATATCTTTTTTTGACGAAATAAAATTGTAAATTGGTTCATATGGAAGACCAACAAGAACAGAACCTTTCATTTCATCAATAATTTTATACCCCTCTGGAAGAACGCTTGTCTTTTCTTTTGCTAAAATAAAAAAATCTCCACCCATGTTTACTTTCACATAATCAATATCTTTTCCGATAGCAAGGGCGACATTGCCCAACAATGTCCATGGGGTTGTAGTCCACACTAAGAGATGTGTATTCTCTTCACCCTTAACTTTAAACTTTACATATACAGACAACTCTTTTACTGTTTCATACCCTTGCGCAATTTCGTGACTTGAAAGCGCCGTTTCGCACCGCGGACACCACGGCACAATGCGGTGGTCTTTATAGAGAAGCCCTTTCTCGTCCACTTTTTTTACAATATTCCATACTGACTCGATATAGTTTGTGTGATATGTAACATACGGATTATCTTGGTCTACCCAATATCCAATCCTGTCAGTAAATTGTTCCCATTCGTTAATATATTTCCATACACTCTCTTTGCATTTTTCATTAAATTTTGCGACTCCGTATTCTTCAATTCCCTTCTTTGATTTGAGTTCGAGTTCTTTTTCCACCGCAATCTCAACAGGAAGTCCGTGTGTATCCCATCCCCCCTTACGGCGCACATGGTACCCTTGCATTGTTTTAAACCGTGGAATCACATCTTTAAACGCTCGCGCCATAAGATGGTGCATCCCCGGGCACCCATTTGGAGTCGGGGGACCTTCATAAAACACAAAATCGCCATTTGGAGCGTCTTTTTTTAGAGATTTATCAAAAATATTTCGTTCTTTCCAAAATTTTAAAGTTTCTTCTTCTTTCTCTGCTCGTTCATTTTTTTTAGGTGTTTCTTCCATATTATTTTAATATTCTAATGTCATATTGTGTTTGTTTAGTATACAATGCCAAGATTTTTTTCTGAAGTGCGCGTATATTACAATAATTTAGCATCCATATAAATAAATATGACTTTATTGTTTCCATCTTCTTTTTCACACTTTATTAGGTTAAAAAAACGAAAACCCCTCACACATTTCGAAAATGTGTGAGGGGTGAGGTTCCAAGGGTCACAGGGACAAGTCCAAGTGAACCAAGAACCAAAGTGCTACCTGCCTGCTGTCAGGCAGGATTGCGGAAGGCGAGGAACCGACAGCCGTCGTGCCACCTGTAGCCCCACCCGTAGAGGCTGAGGCCTCGCGGCCCCCCCCGAAGCCTGCCCAGGTAGCCCAGGTACGCCACGAGGCGATAACCGTGCACCACAGAGGAGGAGCCAAGAGCGATGATGGGGAACTTTCTCTGGGTCTCGGGGAAGGTTGCTCCGTAGGCAAGCAGTTCCTGGATGGTTTCCGGACGGAAGCCCATCGTGTCGAGTTCGGCAATTGCCTCGTCCGATGTGATGGTTCGGTTGAAGTGAACGAGCTCGGGCATGACATCGTCCTTGCCCTTCCTCGTGTTGGGGAAGTTCTTGGATGTGATGTCCTTGTTCGCCCAGTCGTAGTGACCTGCCTTCACCATGTCGGCAAGCGACATGCCGTAGTCGACGGTGATGCGGGGTTCGAGAGGGGTGAGACCACAAAGCTTCCGAAAGTCGTCACGGTTCACTTCACCCACATTCGCATCGAGGAGATCGGCGAGAAGTCCGGACTCATAGAGCTCTTGAAGTTGTTCCGCTGGGACTCCTTTCTGATTGATGAGGGTGAGGAAGTGATTTGCTTGAGCAAGAGTTCCTTCTTTCATGGTGTTCTCCATTGAAGTTCTATTCCATTTTTGGATAGCTGTCTGTGCAGTTTTTTGCTAGAACGAAACCGTATCGCCATAGCCCACAAAGGCCTTACCAAAGCCACTATGG
>Ga0209541_10006737_pt1 | contig 19483 bp, 23 predicted proteins | sample RifCSPlowO2_01_FD_184027 | JGI IMG/M metagenome (GOLD analysis project Ga0209541, IMG submission 184027) | Groundwater microbial communities from Rifle, Colorado - Rifle CSP2_plank lowO2_0.1 (SPAdes) (version 2) | ecosystem: Environmental > Aquatic > Deep subsurface > Groundwater | place... | reverse complement strand
GTATTAGTCCCGCGGGTAAGAAGGGGATGGCCAAGAAACCGGTGGGGGAAGAGGCAATCGTGAAATTCATCCTTGGCCGGTTCCGCCCGGCCGAGCTCGCGGCGGTGAAGAAGTTGGCCAAAGAGGTTGCCGAAGCCGCCGCGCTCTGGCTCGCGGCTGGCCCCGCCGCGGCGATGAATAAATTTAATTAAAAAATAAAAAAGCCGGAGCAGATTTGATTGCTAGGAGTAAACAACCTTGTCTGGCTCCGGCCCCGCCGATACTGTCAGGGTGAGAGTCGGTCCCCACCGCCACTCATCCGCATTTTTACCCCACAGACTACTTCACTCGCCGATGGCTTCCTCAAATGCGTTTCCCCGACGGCTTCGACTACCCAACTCGATAATATCACCAGCCAATTTATTTGGCAAGCGGCTGGGCTGGTGACATCGTCAGCTTCTGATTCTTGGCGTCGAAAAGATTTATTTTGAAATGGTAAGTTTTCCCGAGTTCGAGCGTGCGGCGAAGCTCATCTTCGCTTTTGAATTCGGAAATATGAACAAGACCGGCGACACCCTCTTCGATCGAGACGAGCGCGCCGTGCTTATTGTATTTGATGACCACCCCTTTTACCTCGTCGCCCTTTTTGTATTTATTTTCCGCTTCCACCCAAGGGTTCGTCTTGAGGGCTTTAACCGAGAGAGAAATTTTGCCGTCTTTAATTTCGATCACCTTGGCGCGGACTAGCTCGCCGACCTTAAAGTAGTCGCGTGGGTTTTCCACCAGCGACCAATCGATTTCCGAAATATGGATTAGTCCCTCAAAACCCTCTTCCAGTTTAACAAAAACGCCGAAGTCAACGGTGCCGGTGACTTCGCCGGTCACGGCGTCGCCCAGATTATATTGTTCGATGATTTCTTTTCGGCTCTTGCCATCGCCCGACTTTTCGGAGAAGATGAGCTTGTTGTCTTTGGGATCGGCGCCGATGACGTAGACGGAGAGTTTCTCGCCCACCAAATGCTTGAGCTCCTCCATGATTTTCATTTTGTCCCCGTCGGGGACTTTGGGATAATGATCGGCCTTGAGCTGTGAGGCGGGGAGAAAACCCTCGATTCCTTGCCATTCCATGATGAGGCCGCCCTTATTGGCTTCTTTGACAACTAGCTCATAACTAACCTTGCCCTCAACCGCTTTCTTGGCGTCAGTCCACAAAAGCGCCTGCTTGGCCTCCTTGAGGGAGAGTTCAATGTAGCCATTTTCCCCTTCTGGCAGAATGACCTTGGCCGTGACGTGATCGCCGATCTTCACTTCCTTGATCAGATCGCGAGCATTCAGATATTCCCGTCCGAAAATCAACCCGGTGCCGAAGGGCGGGACATCAATGTAAACAGCGAGACGGTTCTTGGCAATCACGGTGCCTTTCACTAAAGCGCCAATCTCGGGAATTGCCATCGACATCCTGAAAATCCCATCCATTGGGCCAGCCTCGCGGTTAGGCGGGCCGCCCTTAAGAACTGTTTCAGTTTCCAATAACATGCGGGGAAGTATAACAGAAGCCGTCGGCTGGTCAAGGGAACAGCTTTTTGCTACACTGAAGATATTAAATATGATTATCACCTATCATGGTCAGAGTTTTGTCAAGGTTCAACACGGTGATTTGACTGTGGCCTGGAACCCGAATGGCCTTAATCAAATAAGGGTTGGTGGTAAAACTCCTTTTGTTATCAACGGCCCGGGAGAATATGAGGTCTCGGATGTTTTTGTTCAGGGTTTCGAATCAGCCGTCTCGTCCGAAGCTCTGAACACCGTTTATGCCCTGTCTCTCGACGGTTTGCGACTCGCTCACTGGGGCCTGCTCGGTGAAGCCAAAATTCCCGAACTCGTGTCGGCCGGCATCGGCGAAGTTGATATTCTTTTCGCGCCGCTTTCCCCAATTATCGGGCCGGCGGTCGCTTATAAATTGGCGCTCACGCTCCAACCAAAAGTTATCATTCCACTCTCTGAATCGGAATCGCCCCTCCGCCAATTTTTGAAGGAGGCGGGGGCCGAAAATGTCAAACCAATAGACAAGCTTGTTCTCAAAAAGAAAAATGTTTTGGGGAAAGAAGGTGAAGTGGTTATCCTTTCTGTTGTATGAAATCTCCTTCTCACTATATAAATCGTTGGCGAAATGAATCAGAAGCGCGGCGTCAGCGCCGCGCCCTGCTCCTGGCTTCCGGGATTACCTTGAGTCTTTTTGTTTTCTGGCTGGCGAGCTGGCGCTTATCGGCCGTTTTGCGCGGGGCGCCGACGGTCGCGGTAACGGCGAGCGTTGGCGTGGCGGCGCCGGCCTCTCCTCCGACCCCCGGGATTCTGGAGAGAATCCGAGCCGGCTGGCGCACCGTCACCCGGTAACTTTTTATGCCCGACAATAAAATAATTCCAACCGATATTTCGGCCGAGATGAAAACTTCTTATCTCGACTACGCGATGTCGGTGATTGTCTCCCGCGCTTTACCCGACGTCCGCGACGGTTTGAAACCGGTGCACCGCCGGATTCTCTACGCCATGCATGAGCTGGGGTTGGGATCGGGCGCCAAGTTTCGCAAATCGGCCTTGGTGGTCGGCGAAGTGTTGGGGAAGTATCATCCGCACGGCGATGCGGCTTGTTATGACGCGCTCGCGCGGCTGGCGCAAGACTTCTCGTTACGTTATCCATTGGTGATCGGCCAAGGAAACTTTGGTTCGATTGACGGCGATCCGCCGGCCGCGATGCGTTATACGGAGGTAAAGATGGCGCCGCTCGCCGGTGAACTGCTCCGTGATATTGAGAAAGAAACTGTTAACTTCGTGCCCAACTACGACGGCCGGCTCCGCGAGCCGACGCTCCTGCCGTCAGCCATTCCCAATCTTCTGCTGATGGGTTCGATCGGTATCGCGGTTGGGATGGCGACGAAAATCCCGCCGCATAACTTGACTGAAGTGATGGCGGCGCTGATTCATCTGGTTGATAACGAAGAGGCGACACCGGAGGATCTCTTCCGTTTCATCAAGGGTCCGGATTTCCCAACCGGCGGACTCATTTTCAACGTCGCGGATATCCATCACGCCGCGGCCTCCGGCCGCGGCGGAGTCTTGGTCCGCGGCGAAGCGGAAATTGTCGATCCGCCAACTGGCGGAAAAGCCGGCAGTCATCAGATCATCATCACCTCCGTCCCATACCAAGTGAACAAAGCCGAACTGATTGCGCGGATTGCCGATCTGGTACATGAGAAGAAAATTGAAGGGATTAAAGACCTGCGCGATGAATCGACGACGCTCGCCGACACGCGCGTGGTAATTGAGTTGAAGGGGGGAGTGTATCCCGAGAAAATTTTGAATGCTCTCTACAAGCATACCGAGCTGGAGACGATGTTTCATTACAATATGCTGGCGCTGGTTGACGGCGTGCCGAAGCTCTTGTCGCTCAAGGTGATTCTCCAAGAATTTTTGGCGCACCGCGAGATCATTGTGCTCAAGCGGACGCGTTTCGATCTCGCGCGAGCGGAAGAGCGAGCGCATATCCTGCTCGGTCTCGTGAAGGCTATTGAGCAGATTGACGCGGTGATTCAAACGATCAAACGTTCACCGGACGCGGCCGCCGCCCATCAGAACTTGATCAAACGTTTTGGCTTTTCCGAATTGCAGGCCACGGCGATTTTGGAAATGAAGCTTCAAAAACTCGCCGGACTCGAACGGCAGGCGATTGAAGATGAGCTTAAAGAAAAGCAATCGTTGATTAAAGAATTGAAGGCTCTGCTGGCCGATCCACAGAAAGTGCGGGCGGTCATCAAGCAGGAGTTCATGACGATTAAAGATAAATATGGTGATGCCCGCCGGACGAAAATTGTCACCCACGGCGTTAAAGAGATTCAGACTGAAGATCTGGTGCCAAACACCGCGATGGTTCTCGTCCTGACGCGCGGCGGCTATATCAAGCGCACTGATCCCACCGAATACCGTTCCCAGCGGCGCGGCGGGATTGGTGTGATTGACCTCGATACTAAAGAGGAAGATTTTGTCACTATTTTTCTCACCGCGAAAACTCACGATGAGCTTCTCTTTTTCACTGACCGCGGGAAGGTTTATCAGATTAAGATGTATGATGTTCCCGAAGGCAAGCGGGCGACGCGGGGCAAATCAATTATGAATTTCTTGTCGCTGGCGGATAACGAGAGAGTAACTTCAGTGTTGGCGGTGCCGCGCGGGAAGTCGACCGGCGCCTCGCTCCTGATGGTAACGCGCCAGGGAGTGGCCAAACGCGTCGCTGTATCGGATATGAGCGACGTGCGCCGGAGCGGGATTATCGCCATCAAGCTCCAACCGGGCGACGAGCTCTTGTCGGTCGCGGTTGTGCTTCCGGGCAACGAGGCGATTATCGCCACGCGCGCCGGACAAGCCATTCGGTTCAAGATAAATTCGATCCGCGAGATGGGGCGCGCCGCCGGCGGGGTGCGGGCGATTAAATTGAAAACTAAAACTGATGTGGTAGTTGGGCTTGGCGTAATCAGTGCGGATCAGAAGCAAAATCAATTCTTGGTGGTGAGCGATAATGGCTTCGGCAAAAAAACGGCCTTGCGGGAATATAAAGTGCAAGGTCGCGGCGGCTCGGGGATCAAGACAGCGAAGGTGACGGGGAAGACCGGCCCTTTGATCAATGCTCAAGTGCTTGATGAATCGGCGACCGAGATCATCACTATTTCTAAACACGGGCAAGTGATTCGGACGACGCTCGCTGAGATCCCGAGTTTGGGCCGCCAGACGCAAGGCGTTCGGATTATGAAGCTCCGCTCGGGTGACACCCTTGCCTCTTTAACCTGTTTATCGCCGGTGGTATGATCAAGTTATGAAAAGCAAACTTGCAATTTGGAGTTGGATTTTGCCGGTCATTGGCTTTATCCTCTATCCAACCAATGACAGATTTGCTGACTCAATCGGATTTTCATTTATAAATGATTCCTCCTGGCCTTTTCTATTGGGTGGCATGATGGGAGCTTCAGCATTTTTGGGTTTAATATTTGGAATCATTGCCTTGATAAAAATAAAGAAAAACCCTAGTGTTTCTGGTAAAAATCAATCAATTATAGGTATTATCTTTAGTTTAATTTTGTTAATTTTTAGTCTCTTCCTCCTGTATGTTAACTTTGTATTATTATAATGCCTCCGGCAATCTCCGGTAAGGTTCGACCTCCGGTAAGGTTCTTCGACCTCCGGTAAGGTTCGACCTTGACATAGCGAGTAAGAGAATGAAAAACAGCTCAAGTGAGCCGTTTTTCTGTGTCTTAATTTTTCCCCCAATGCCACAGTTGTCAAGGTTCGACCTTGACAAGGAGAGTGGCGGGTATAAAATTGTGGGTATATGACTAGGAAAATCTCTTTTGCTCCTGGGGAGTGCTATCATATTTATAATCGTGGGACGGATAAGCGTAAAACTTTTCTTGATCGTCGAGACCATGTCCGTTTTCTTGCTTCGCTCTACCTCGGTAACAGTAAGAAATTATTTCATCCGAGTGATTGGCCGGGGAAAAATGTGGAAAATGTTTTTCATCTTATTCAAATTAATTTTTCTGATCGTTTGATCGACATCGGCGCTTATTGCCTGATGCCAAATCATTTTCATTTGCTCGTGAGAGAAAAAGAAGCTGGCGGCATCCCCAAACTTATGCAAAAACTTCAAACCGGCTACTCCATGTATTTCAACAAAAAGTATCAACGCACCGGCAGTTTATTTGAGAGTAAATTCAAAGCCCAACATGTCGACAATGACCACTATCTGAATTATTTGTTAGCTTACATCCATTTGAACCCGGTCAAGACAATCAATCATGATGATTGGGAGCGTAAGAAGATAAAAGACAAAGACACGGCGAAGGAGTTTCTCAATCGCTACGATTTCTCAAGCTATCACCACTATATTGGTCAGCCAAAATCTCATAACAATTTACTATCCGTCGCTAACTTTCCCGATTATTTTAGGACAACTAAAGATTTCGATGGTTTTATCAGTGAGTGGATAAATTTCGACGACGATATTACTGTCAAGGTCGAACCTTGACAGTAATGGTCGCAGTTTATCCACTTCTCGTTTCCTGTGGTATATTTAAGGGGTCTATGGCATTCTCAAAACCACAGGATGTTGTCGCTCAATTCCGTTTACAGCCGGGGATGACGGTGGCCGACTTTGGCGCCGGGAGCGGCGCTTACGCTCTGGCCTTGGCCAAAATTATCGGTCCCGAAGGTCGCGTCTACGCGATTGATATTCAAAAAGAACTTCTTGCTCGCCTCGCGCGCGAGGCGGGCGAACTCCATCTCCGTAATCTCGAAGTTATTCGTGGAGATTTGGAGCACGCGCATGGCTCAACACTCGCCGACGAGTCGGTTGATTTTGTTTTGATCGCTAATCTTCTTTTCCAAACTTCGGCCAAATATACTTTAGTGTGTGAGGCGAAGCGGATTTTGAAAACGGGTGGCAAGGTCGCGCTTGTTGATTGGAGTGGATCATTCGGGGGGCTTGGTCCGAAACCGGATCAAGTTTTGCCGCCCGCCGAGGCGAAAAAGATTTTCGCCGAGGCGGGGTTAACCTTCCTCACTGATTTCCCGGCCGGGGATCAGCATTATGGACTGATGTTTAATCTCGTCGCCCCCCAATCATGAAAAATTTGTCCGCTTTCCAGCTGGCGCTAATGATTATTTTTATCGCTTTGCTCTTGACTGGTGTGCTGATCTTCGCCGGTATCTTGCCGGGGTTTCGGGCCCCGCAAGGCGGGACCGGTGGCGAGGTGGTGATGTGGGGAACAATTCCGCGCGCTTTGATTTCCGATTTCCTTAACGAATTTAACGACCAACATAGAAGTGAGTTTACTTTGGTTTATCAGGAGAAGGACTCGACAATTATCGAGCGTGATTTCCTCACGGCCAAGGCCGACAATCGCGCCCCCGATCTGCTACTCGCGCCGCACGAAATTTTCCTGACTCAACGGGATCGGCTCATGTCTGTTCCGGTCACCACTTACCCGCCGCGCGCTTTTCTCGATACTTATCCCGAGGCCGGCCGCCTTTTTCTCCGGGCGGACGGGACGCTCGCTTTGCCCCTCTTGGTTGATCCGCTTGTCTTCTATTACAACCGCGACTTGCTGACCAATGCCGGTTTGCCCACGGTGCCTAAGACCTGGACCGAATTCATTGCCAAGACCGCGCCGCTCACCACTTTCGATGATCGCCGCAATATTCTCCAGAGTACCATTGCCCTCGGCGATTATCGGAACATTAACCACATGAAGGATATTATTGCCCTGCTTCTTCTGCAGGCGGGGAATCCGATTTTTGGCAACACCGAAACGCGGCCGGCGTCCCTCTTCAATGAATCCTTCGGCTTCACTTTAAAGCCGGCCGCCGCCGTGCTTGACTTCTATTCGCAATTCGCTGATCCGGCCCGGCCGAATTATGCCTGGAATCGTTCTTTGGCGGAAGCTAAACAGAGTTTTATCCGCGGGCAATCGGCTTTCTATCTCGGGCCAGCGAGTGAATTTAGCGCCATTGCCCGCGCCAATCCGCATCTCATTTTTGATGTTGCCGTACCGCCCCAGAAGGACAGCGGTACGCGGCTTACCTTCGCGCGAACGATTGGCGTTGCTGTCGTCCGGGATCGGCCGAAGGCCGCGGTGGCCTGGCAAGCCGCGCAGGTCTTGGCTGGCGCGGTGGTGGTGGGGAAACTGGCTCAAGTCACGGGGCTCCCGCCGGCGCGGTCGGATCTCTTGGCGCGCGGGACAACCGATTCAACGCAAACAGTGTTTTATCAGGCGGCGATCATCGGCCGGAATTGGTTCGATTTCGATCCGGCGCGGACGAAAACAATTTTTGAGCGGATGGTGGATAGCGTGCTCACGGGGCGCTCATCTAGCGTCCAAGCCGCGAGCGAGGCGAATAAAGCGTTGGAAGATCTTGTCACTGACACTTATGGCCAATAGAAATAACTGGCGACCCTTGCTCATCTTGGTTTTAATATTATTGCCGGTTTTTGTTTTTGCTCAACAAACGGAGCCAAATAGCGCCAATCTTGTGCCGTGTGGACAAAAGGGAGCAATTGAGTGCGGATATAACGAACTTCTCGAGTTAATCACCAGAATTTTCGATTACCTCGTGATATTTGCTGTCCCGCTCGCGGCCGGCGTGATTGCCGTTGGCGGAGCAATTATGATGACCGCCGGGACAAACGACAGCAAACGTTCGCAGGCCAAGAAGATAATTTGGATGGCCGTTTGGGGTTTAGTGGTTGTGCTGGCTTCCTATTTGATTGTAAAATTAGTTTTCACCACCTTGGTCAAACCAAGTGTCATACCAGATAATTTTAGATAAAATGCTTTACCATTTCTTAAACATTTTTGGATTAGTGAACAAAGTTTTTGCACAGGTTAGTGGCGAAACTCAAAACGCTGGATTTAGTGGAACATCTCCAGCTCCTTCTCCCACCATCAAGAACCCCCTTGAATCCGAAAGTATACTTGATCTTCTCGCAGCGCTTCTCAACGTCATTGTCCAAGTCGGGATTCCCTTAATCGCCTTGGCGATCGTCTACTCCGGCTTCCTCTTCGTCAAGGCGCAGGGGAATGAAAGCGAGTTGAGCGAAGCGAAAAAGACGCTATACTGGACGGTGATCGGCGCGGCGATTGTCCTCGGCGCTCTGGTCATCTCCAAGGTGATTCAAGCGACGGTCACGTCATTAAAAGTTTAATCAAATAATTATTATGAATTTTTCACAATTTCTCGGAACGATTACTACTAGTATACTCCAGCCTATCACAGTTCTGATTATCGGCTTAGCCGTGCTTTACTTTTTACTCGGTCTTCTCAAGTATATCCAATCGGTTGGCGACGAAACCAAACACAAGGAGGGAATAACAATGATGACTTACGGCATCATCGGAATTTTTGTGATGGTCTCGCTTTGGGGTTTGGTGCACGTATTAAAGAGTACTTTCACTGGTCTCAACAATAATCCAATCAACCCGCCATCGCTTGGTGGTTCTTCTGGCAACCCTCTCCCGAGTGGAAGTTATACACTACCAGGGCCTGCTGGCATGGGACAGCCGTTCTGATATAATGGGGAGCATTAGTGGTCGTTTGATTAATAGTGTTGAATAAAAAAATTATAATGTCTAAATCGTTTAAGAAATCAATATTTGCGGTCGGGGTTGCTCTTTTGCCGGTGTTGGCATTGGCGCAAACTAATGTTCAGAGTATTCTCGCTACGGTTCAAAGTATTCTTGATATTGTCGTTCCAATCATAATGGCTCTCGCCCTCATTTACTTCTTCTGGGGCTTGGCGACTTATATTCTCGGCGCGAGCGCCGATGAAGAGAAGCGGGCGGCGGGGAGAAACATGATGATTTACGGCATCATTGCTCTTTTTGTTATGGCCGCAGTTTGGGGATTGGTTAAAGTCGTTGGCAGTACCTTCGATGTTCGAACAGGGGAAGGTCCGGGGTTTAATCCCAGAAATTTGATTCCTCGCTAGTTTCGTCTTTGCTTGATGCCCAAAATTCCGTTGCTGGAGAGTATCAAGACGGCGATTGTTGATCCGATTATTTATTTCCTTTTTGCTCTCGCCCTCGTCTATTTCTTGTACGGCGTGCTGGAGCTCATCCGCCACGCCGATAACGAGGAGGCGCGGAAGACCGGACAACAGCATGTGCTCTGGGGCGTGATCGGGATGTTCATTATGATTTCCTTCTACGGCATTATGCATGTGATCTGCAAAACGATTCCCGGCGCCGGGTGTTAAACACCGAGTGTCCAAAATTATGTGACACCCGGTGTTAAGATAAAAAGAAGGCGGGAGAGCGACAAGCGCTTCCCGCCTTTTCGGTCATTTTGGGACCCTACTTTGGTTCCCATTCGACGATTACTTCTACCTCCTTACTGGTCGGTGACCGGAATGCCATCATTGTTTCGTTTGCGCCAAGGTCGAGTTTTTCGCCGTGGCAATAGTGATAAGTGTCTCCCCGGCCATTTTTAATCTCGACACAGTCCCTAGTATCTCCCCAGTATTTATGGTTTGGAGGAATAACCACAAATTCAGAAAACCTGTCGGTTGGAGCGATGATCGTCCGACTGGTAACTCGTGAAGTCATCGCCGATCTTTCTTTGGCGGACCGTGGCGTACTGGATCCGGCGTCGGCGGGAGATGGTGGATCTTTGTGGCTTTTAACCCACTCAACAACTGGTGTGTAGGTGTACCAAATTATCAGTACAACTATCACTACTGTTCCGACCACCCCGCCCGTTTTTTTTGCCCGGTTCCAACTGATACCCTTGGCAATTTCTTTCTCCTTTGGTTTGTGGGCTGTTTCGTGGGGCCGGTGGATCCAAATCGCTAATGGTCCCAAAATCGCTATGGCAATCATAGGCGCGCCGATGGTTTTTAGGAAGTCAGAGCAATTGTTACTGCCCAACTTGATATTTCCACTGATTGCTAGCCAAACGATTGTTGTCGCCAAAACTAACAAGGCGATCGCGACCGCGAACAAATGGTAATTCTTTTTGAAGGATGGTAGCATTTCTCCTTCCTTTCTTTGTTCAGGGTTTCGGAGGTGGCGAGTGGGAAGACCCCGGCGACGAGGCTGTTCCTGTTCCCACTGGCAACATAGGTACTACCCCAATATCATGGCCAACGATGGTAACATTGGCACCGGCATTTTCCAGTGCCTGTAGTTCCCTTAAGCGAGCCGCAAATGGGTTTTTTTGCATGATCTCGGCTTCCATCGACAAGGCGTCCCTTTTACCTTGAGCACGGGCTCGGGCGGCATGGGCCTCTTGTTCGGCAACGTATAAAGCCGTTGTTGCCCTCGAGGCTTCTTTATCGAGATCACCAGCCAAATCCACGGATTGGATTTCGACAGTGACGATTTCTATGCCGTAGAGATCCTCAAGACCTTCTTTTTTGTCTCCCATCTTACCATTGAGTCCGAGCATGATTTGTTCAAAAGATTTGCTCCTACGTACCTTTTTCCCTTTTACAGCCGGTTCGTCCTTTAGTTTTTTGTACCGTTCCTTTTCAGCTCTGGTTTCCGAGGTGAGGTATTCGTAGGTCGTCTCTCCGATATAATCTCTGGCATTTTCATTGGCGGCGGTTTGCGTTTTTGCCAGCCAGTTATCAACCCAAAACAGAGCTTTCAGGGGGTTGACACAGCGGATGTTGAGAACATATCTCACTTTAACTGGTAATTTATCGAAGGTCTGGGCTCCTCCTAGTTCCATCAGATAAGGGAAAACTTTGGCGAAGATTGAGTAGACAGTCTCATCTCTAACTTTGACTGTTAACCCTGGTTTTCCTTCCTCGCCCTCGGGAGTTGCTTTCTGTTGTACCTCTGACCATTGGAAGGGGTAACGATGAACTTGGACGAAGGGGTAAACCCCTAACCAGTAAATCCCCAGATTCTTTTCCATCCAATTTCTCGTGTCTTTCCAACCATCGTCCCAAGTCCCCTTTGCTTCCGCTGGTTTTTCTCTCCAATTGTTGGGCATCACATCCCAGCGGTGAAATTTAGGATCTTGTTCAAAGTTGCCCTCCTTGTCATCCGGGTCATTCAAGTGAAATCCTTTGTGGGCCATAATGAAGCGTTTCGGTTCCTTTCCTTTAACAATGGCCACGATTTCACCGCCAGGACAGAAAGTGAAAAAGATTCGTAAACCAGCTAGGATGTAGATCAACAGAGCCGTTGCTATTCCTAGAATCATTGTTAGACTAACCACTAGACCTAAAAAGGTGCCTAATGTCATAGCATTTCTCCTACCGCCTGCTGGCGGATGTAAGTGTTAAAGATCCCTCAACCGCAACGCGCGATTGAAACTGTGGCGATTATACCATACCGCTATAAAAATGCAAGATGCCTTGGGAGAGATTTGAACTCTCATGAGGTTTGACCCCCACAGGGTCCTAAACCCTGCGCGTCTGCCAATTTCGCCACCAAGGCATTACGTCGTTTTGCCAACTTGCCCACCTCTGGTCGGTTTCGCCATTCCGGCCCAATGCCAAGAGCTGTTTGCCATTTTATCACGGAACTAGCTAGTTTCCCCATCTCTTACAATAAATGCGGTCGTCCAAATCGTAAGATGTTTGTCGATATTTTTTGCATGTCATACATCATATTTACATTTTGTCTCTGGCCCACTATGCTATAGCGAACCGCCCATAGCTCAGCTAGTAGAGCAGCTGCCTCTTAAGCAGACGGTCGGGGGTGCGAATCCCTCTGGGCGGACAAGAGCGGAGCGATTGTCCGAACAAACGAGTGGACTGCTTCGCTCGTGGGGGATGAGCAGGCCGGAGTCCCGTTTAGCGGGACGAGGCGGGGTCGCGGCCACCGCGAGCGCGCGGTGAGCCGTGACCGAATCCCTCTGGGCGTATAAAATGGAAAAACAAACCCCCGTCGATGGAACGACGAGGGAAAGAGTGTTGGCGCTTAGTTTTGCTTTTGCTCTCGCCAAACGCAGAACCGAAACACAATGTCATAGATGTACATTCCGACGATGGAGAGAAAGGCCAGAACGAAGCAAATCGGTAGGATTATTAAATAGACAACCGGCATCCAAATAATGAGACGCATCCAAAAACGCCAGGGGACAGTTTTTTGCGGGATTGGTTCTACAAACCAAACGAAAGTCGACGCCCAAATCCAATACAGTATCGACATCGAAGATCTCCTTTCTTTGATCAGTATTGCGCTAATTGGGACAATGGTCAACTTGACGTGATGCCTAGGGCGGGAGTTGAACCCACACGGGCTTTCGCCCACAACATTTTAAGTGTTGCGTGTATACCAATTTCACCACCTAGGCGTATATTTTTTGTTCCTTCCTCTGTGCGTCGGTTTCAAACTGTGGCAGTTTGGGCAAAGAACTCGCAGGTTGTTCAGCCTGTTGTCGTGCCTATCCCCGTTGATATGGTCCAACTCTAGAGGAAGATAGCCGTCTTTATTTGTTTGTGCCCACTTACATTCTTCACAATATTTTGTTTTAAGTCCAGAGGAAAATAATCGTTGTTTTAGTTTGTAACTTTGGAAGTTACTATTTTTTACTAAAATTTCTTCTAGTGGAATAATTGGTTTCCCGATACCTCGTAGTCCTTTATTCCAAGCTTTGCCTTTGAAATGATTGGTTTTTAACCCGGATTCTTTAATGTATTTTTTAACTTGCTCGTAATTTCCTCCAGCTTGTCTTAGTCCAATAAGTCCTAGAACTTGTCTAAAGCTAGTTGATTTTCGTACAGCTTTTCGCAGAGCACTTCTGGTCCATGATCTTTTTTTCACACACCGATTATACCAAACATAACACGCATCGGTAAAGGTGTTCTTTTGTAAGTTCTATAATCAAACTTTATTAAAGGCCTGGGGGAGAATCGAACTCCCGTATAAGGGTTTTGCAGACCCTTGCCTTGCCACTTGGCTACCAGGCCGTCTGTTGAATTATAGCAAAAATTACTTCCCGAGAGCGAAGTCAACATGCGTGAGCGAGTGGCCGCGCAGGCGCGCGTCGAGGAATCCGCGCAGTTCGCTTCTCAAGAATTTTGCCTCGGCCAACGCTTTTTCTTCAACCTCAATGGGATAAACGGTGATGAAGACGGTTGCGGTTTTGCCGCCGTTGTCGATTCGCGCGCCACTCACGGTAACCAAACCCGCGCCGCGGTGCCGTTCTAAAAATTCGGCGGCCAGCCGAGCCACTGATGCCGTCAATCTTTCTGCTTGGTGCAAGCGCATCGTTCCATCCTACCCTAGTGTTTTGTTCGTGTGAAGATGAGAAGAGTATCACCGGGGGCGATGGCAATCTTCGATTCCACCAAGGCGCCGAACGGTTGGCCTTCCTCAACTTTTTTGACTGCGAGCTTTTGTTGTTGGAGTTCGATAATCTCGCCTTCACCGAGCGCCGTGTTGCGGCGCATAATTCTCACCCGCTGCCGATCAGCAGCATATCCTTGAGTGACCGCCGCGCCGATCACTTGGCGATTCTTCTCATGGCTGAATATTTTAATGACGCGGATTTCACCGATTGTCTCTTCTTCTTCTACCACCGGCGCGCGGCGGACAATTTCTTCCGTGAGCCATTCGCTCAAGTGATAAATAACGTCAAAAGTCCTTATGGTCACGCCGTACTTCTCGGCCGTTTCAACCGCGCTTCGTTCGACTGGGGTGTTGAAGCCAACGATCACCGCTGGCGGCGTTCCCGTTCCTAACTTCACATCGTTCTCGGTGATTTGACCGACACCGGTGTGAACGATTGAGAGCTTGATCGTCTCGGCGTTAAGTTTGTCCGCTTCTTTCCGGAGCGCTTCGAGGGAGCCAAGGTTGTCGGCTTTGAGAATAAGAGGCAGAAGAGCGACGCTGTCGGTTTTATTTTTCAATTCGCTTTTGGTTTCTTTTATTTCGTCAGCTAATTCCAAGGCCATTTTTTCAGCGCCGACTTTATCTTCCGCGACTCGAAAGGGCGCGCCGGCGATTGGTATTTCCGGGAAGCCCAGAATGATCGCCGGGCTTGAGGCTTGAAGAAAAGAAACATTCTCACCGCGGAAGTTTTCCAGCTTTTTAATCCGGCCGACGATCGAACCGATGACGAGAAAGTCACTCACCTGGAGTCCCCCGTCCTTAATGATCAGCGTGGTGATGACGCCGACTCTCGGGCGCCGAGTGGCTTCAAGGACGAAACCAGTGGCCGGAGTGTCTGGCTTGGTGGTCAGCTCGGCCAATTCGGCCATCAACAGAATAAGTTCCAGAAGTTCGGGGATGCCTTCGCCGGTTTTAGCCGAGATTGGGAGACAGGGGATTGTTCCGCCGTATCCTTCGACGAGGATGCCGTTCTCGATCAGGCTTTGTTTGGCGCGATCAACGTTGGCGGTCGGACGGTCAATCTTGTTGATCGCGATGAGGTAGGGGAGATTGGCAGACGCCACGGCATTGAGTGCTTCAAGCGTTTGCGCCTTCACCCCTTCTTCGGCCGAAACCACGACGATGGCCAGATCGGCGATTTTGGCGCTGCGTTCTCGCAGACCAGAGAAAGCTTCGTGACCGGGCGTGTCGAGGAAAGTAACGGTTTTTTCACGGTGTTTTATCTCGTAGGCGCTGACGCGCTGGGTGATGCCACCGACTTCTTTTTCTGTGACGTTCGTTTTTCTAATGTAGTCGAGCAGAGTTGATTTGCCGTGGTCAATGTGGCCGACGACGAGCACGACCGGTGGGCGGGATTTCGAAGCGCTGGACGTTGCTTTTTTCATCGCCGCTGATCATTGCTTACCCGCCTAGATTCGTCGAGGCTGGCGAGAGCGTCCTGCTCTTCAATCGTGAGTTCGAAATCGGAAACTCGATTGCGGATTGGTTTGGCGTAGACGCGCATGGTATCGCGGGCGTGGAGGCCGGTGATAATCACGCCGTCGCCTTTCTCATCGAGCAAAGCGGTGGAGAAACTCTGATTGCCGCCTTGATCGGGGAAGGGATTGTAGCGAAGCGTCCGAACATGGCGCACCGAGCTCGAGAGACGTTGGTCGGCGGCAACGAGAAAATGTTCGATCTCCTGCCGGGCGCGATCAAGTTCGGTAAGTTCACGTCCGAAATTAGTCACCAGCTCCTCAAGGTTCTGATGGCCTCGGCCAGTGAAGAGGCGAGTGAGGCGACGCTCGAGCCGCCACAGCCAACCAGCGAGGCCGATGACGATCAAACCGAGGGCAATAACAATAATTAGAAGATTAGTGATAGTTAGAATCATGGATGAGACGATATTTCGAATTATACCGCCAGAACGAGTTTTTGCAAAATTCCGGCGCTTCATTAGAATGAGGTAGTGCGAAAACTTATTAATCTTGATACGGCGGCGGGCACTGATAATCCGTCGAGCATCCATGCCTCGGGCGTCCGCGCGGCGCGGGAACTTGAACACGCGCGCGCTAAAGTGGCCCTCTCTCTCGTTGCGCACGCCGATGAAATAATTTTTACCAGCGGCGGAACGGAAGCCAATAATTTGGCAATTTTCGGCCTAGTGAGACCCCGAGTGCCCCCGGGACACTCGGGGTCTGTGCCCCATATCATAACCACAGTAATCGAGCACGTTTCGATCTTAGAACCGTGCCGCCAGTTGGAGCGTGAGGGCTTTCCCGTGACTTATTTGCCAGTTAATCCTGATGGCTTAATTAGTTTGAAAGAATTAACTAAAACTCTTCGGCCAGACACGGTTCTTGTTTCCATTGGTTATGCCAATAACGAGATTGGCACAATTCAGCCAATTCGCGAGATTGCCCGGGTAATTCGTAACTTCAAAAAATCTGTTCAACACTCGGTGTCGGGCATTCTTGACACCGAGTGTTTTTTTCACACTGACGCCTGTCAAGCGCCACGTTTCTTGGACTGTCGCGTGTCAACACTCGGTGTTGACCTAATGACCTTGAACAGCGGAAAAATTTATGGGCCGCGGGGTGCCGGCTGTCTCTATGTTCGTCGCGGGATTGATTTGCAGCCGATTTTATCCGGCGGCGGGCAGGAGCGCGGCCGGCGAAGCGGCACGGAAAATGTGCCCGCCATCACTGGCTTCGCTCAAGCGCTCGAGCAGTGCCTGAAGTGGCGAGCCAAAGAATCAGCGCGTCTGACTAAACTTCGCGATTATTTTATTGGAAAGTTGCTAACTTTGCCCGACGTTATCTTGAACGGCTCGACCACCGCACGTTTGCCGAACAATGTTAATGTCTCTTTTGCTCGCGCCGACAGCGAATTCATGGTTTTGAATCTTGACGCTCACGGCGTGTTGGCCGCGTCGGGGAGCGCCTGCTCGGCGCACGAGAAATCATCTTCTCACGTTATTGGGGCCCTAAGCGGGCAAGCGGATAGCGCCGTGCGCTTCACTCTTGGTCGCGACACCAAAAAATCTGATTTGGATTATGTCCTCAAAATTTTACCTAATATCCTCGCCCGCGCTCGAGTTGATTAAGAAAAAATATTCCCAAAATTACACCACATTTGAAATTTACCAAGGAAAGCCCTTGGCAACTGGATGTAGGGCGACTCCTTGCTAGTGGCAAGGAGTCGCCCTATAATGGTGGTTAAATTTATGCACACTTTGCCACTTTTGCCTTACGCTTACGACGCGCTCGAGCCGTACATTGATGAGCAAACGATGCGGCTTCATCATGACAAGCACCATCAAACTTACGTTGATAAGTTAAACGTGGCGCTGGAGAAATTCCCGGAGTGGCAAAATAAAAAGCTGGAAGAGTTGCTTGGCAATTTGGAGACAGTGCCGGAAGCGATTCGGATGGCGGTGCGCAACCACGGCGGTGGACACTGGAATCACTCTTTCTTTTGGAACATTCTGGCGCCTGCCAATAGTCAAGGTTCGACCTTGACAGAGAAAACGACCTTGACAGAGAAAACTCGAACCCTATTAGAGAAAAGTTTTCCCAGCATCGATGAGTTCAAAAAGCGATTTAAGGATTCAGCCTTGGCTTGTTTCGGTTCCGGCTGGACGTGGTTAATTAAGCAATCCGAAGGATCCCTGGCCATCATAAATACTCCCAATCAAGACACGCCGATCTCGGTGGGGCAAGCCCCAATTCTGGGCCTTGATGTCTGGGAGCACGCTTATTATCTTAAATATCAAAATCGGCGGGCTGAATATATTGACGCTTTCTTCAATATTATCAACTGGGCGCAGGTAGAAAAACATTTGACAAATGGCGAATAATTGTTATATCATCTATCTATTACCTATAACAAATGGAAGAACTAAATAAAAATCAGATCGTTCTCTTGGTGCTCTTGGTTAGTTTCGTCACCTCGATTGCCACGGGGATTGTAACGGTGACCTTGATGGATCAAGCGCCGCCGGCCGTGACCCAGACAATCAATCGGATCGTCGAACGAACGGTGGAGAAAATCGTCCCCGGCCAAGCCCCGCCGCCGATCGTTAGAGAGGTGCCGGTTATCGTCACCGAAGAAGAGCTGATCGTGAAGGTGATCAACAGTGCGACGCCCGGCGTGGTGCGAGTTCTCGGTGGCCAAACCGATAAAGACAAAACATTTTTGAGCAGTGGTTTTTTTGTTTCGCCGAACGGGGTGCTGGTCGCCGACAACGCGGCGATCCTCGCGGCGACGAGTACTACGAATTATCAAGCGGCGCTGGCTGGCGGTCAGACCGTGTCCCTCACGCGGTTAGAATCGCCACCGAATTTTATTTTCTTCAAGCTTGTTGACCCATCGTCAGTTGAAGCCAAGTGGTCAGCCCTTACCTTGGCCAAGACCCCGATCTCAATCGGGCAGACCGTTGTCTCTCTCGGCTTTTCCGATCGCCCGGACATTAATGTCTCGGTCGGGATTGTCTCCAGTTTCCTTTCGACCGATGCTTCCACGACGCCCCTGGTGATGACGAACGCGGCGAGTGCCGAGAATCAAGGCGGTCCGGTGATGAGCATCAAGGGAGAGGTGGTTGGCTTGAGCAAAGGACTCGGCCTCGCGGTCCCGATCGAAACGATCGCTACCGCCCTGGCCGCTCTTAAACAATAATTACAACTATGCCGCCGCCATTTCACAATTTCACCTCAAAAGCCAAAGAAGCAATTCGCAAAACGCAAGAATTGGCAATTGAACGCGGTCAAAATCAGGTTAACCCGCTTCATCTGCTGGCCGCTCTGCTTCTCCAGGAGGAGAGTGTCTTTGCTTCAATTCTCGACAAGATTGAAGTGGATACCACGATGCTCACGGATTATGTGGTTGATCATCTCGAGGGCGTCGAGGGCGGTGGCGTCCTAGCCCCCGCTTATCAGCTCTATTTGTCGCCGGAGCTGGTTCGCGTTTTCGATTCAGCCGGGAAAATTGCCGTTAATTTGCAGGACGAATTTGTCTCGGTTGAACACTTGGTTCTCGGATTGCTGGAGATACCCAATCAGGCTCAAGAAATTCTTACCCGTTTCCGGGTGACGAAGGATCGAGTCTTGCGCGTGCTTCAGGAATTGCGATCGGGGAAAATCCGCGATGTCGGCGAGACGAAAAAATTCCGGGCAATTGAACGTTACACCAAAAATCTGACCGAACTCGGCCGCAAGGACAAACTTGATCCGGTGATCGGCCGCGAGGAAGAGATTCAGCGGATCATGGAGATTCTCTCGCGTCGAACCAAGAACAATCCAATCTTGATCGGTGAGGCGGGCACGGGGAAGACCGCGATCGCCGAGGGTTTGGCGATCCGCATTGCCAAAGGCGATGTGCCCGAGTCGCTCCGTCAGAAGGAGATCGTGGCGCTTGATCTCGGCCTTCTCGTGGCCGGGACTAAATATCGCGGCGAGTTCGAGGAACGGCTCAAAAATATTGTTAAAGAAATTGAACGCGCCGAAGGTCGGATCATCCTTTTTGTCGACGAGATTCACACGATTATCGGTGCCGGGGCCGCCGAAGGGACGGTTGACGCTTCGAATATGCTGAAACCGCCGCTCGCCCGCGGCGAGCTCCGGATGATCGGCGCG
>Ga0209541_10006736_pt1 | contig 19484 bp, 28 predicted proteins | sample RifCSPlowO2_01_FD_184027 | JGI IMG/M metagenome (GOLD analysis project Ga0209541, IMG submission 184027) | Groundwater microbial communities from Rifle, Colorado - Rifle CSP2_plank lowO2_0.1 (SPAdes) (version 2) | ecosystem: Environmental > Aquatic > Deep subsurface > Groundwater | place... | reverse complement strand
ATTTCTTGAATTATCTAAAAAGTATGGCTTAATTAATATTCCCCAAATAAAATATATAGGTTCAAATTTTATTAAAAATTCTAAAGGGGCAAGTAAATTAAGGCATGATTTTATGAGATTACAGACCTTTGAGGAAATGAAATCTTTCATAAATGAAATAAAGTGAGAGTATTCATTCCATATATACTAAACATTTATTAATAGGTTCGCACAATCCTCTAGATGGATAAAGAGGAATTTCTTAAAAAGTTAGAAGTAGAATTAAAAATTTCAAAAAATTCCCCTTATACACTAAGAAATTATATCAAAATAAACAAATCCATTCTTGATTATTCAAATAAGGGCCCCGATAGTATTAATGAAGATGATATTAAGCTTTACTTATCTAAAAACCTCTCAGACAAGGCCTCAAGCTCTATAATCTTATTTCTCTCGGCAATTAGGTATTCTTTTACTAATATTTTAGGAATTGATCCAACATTAAAGATTAAACGTCCTAAAAAAGAAAAGAAACTCCCTAATGTTTTATCTAAAGAAGAAACTAAAAATCTTCTTGATAGTTTAGATTCAAAAAAATCAAAACTTATGGTATCCTTAATTTATGCTTGCGGTTTACGTGTTTCAGAACTAACAAACCTTAAAGTAAATGATTTATCCTTCGATGAAAAGATCGGACATGTTCGCCAAGCAAAAGGAAAAAAAGACAGAATTTTCAATATTCCCTCATTTTTAGAGAAAAATTTGATTAAACAATTTAATAAACAAAAAGAAAATAATCAGGAATATTTATTTTCCGGGCCTAAAGGAAATCTATCTTCAAGAAACATACAAAAAATTGTTAATAAAGCTTCAAAAAAAGCAAACATTCAAAAAGAAGTTCACCCTCACACATTAAGGCATTCATTTGCAACTCATTTACTTGAAAATAACATTGATATAAGGAAAATTCAAGAGTTGCTCGGCCATTCAGACTTATCAACTACGCAAATTTATACCCACATTTCGTCAGAAGAAATAAAAAAAATAAAATCGCCTATAGATTCTTTAATGGGAAAATAAAATGTCAAAAGAGGAAGAATTAATCATCCAAGAATATAAAAAACTTAGAACCAAATCTCAAAAACAAGGGATGAAAGAAAAAGCTAAACAAGGAAATTTGGTTTCTAGACCTCCCTTTGGCTATAATTTAGAAAATGGAAAATTAATTCCTGGACAAAATTGGAGGGAAGTGGAAGACATTTTTAATGAATTTCTAAATACTTCTAATTCTTTAAGAAAAATTTCTGCTAAGCATAGTTTTTCGGTTAACGGATTAAAGAAAATCCTTACAAATTTTACCTATATAGGTAAAATAAAATTTGACGGAGAAATCCATGAGGGAAATCATCAACCCTTAATCTCTTCAACACTATTCAATCATGTTCAGAATAAGCTAAAAAATATTACTAAAACTATCTCTTAGAGCTCTGTCTCATACTTCTCGCCTTAGAATCTCCTGGTTTGTTAACTTCTTTTCTCCTAATATCTGCAACTAACAAATTTCTATCATACCCAATATAAACTGCTTCCAATTCACCCATTTGTTTTCCAGCTATCTTTATTATCGCTCTTGCTAAAGCCAATCTCGCAGCATCAATTTGCCCTTTTTCGCCACCACCTTTAACTTCCACTTCAACACTAAAATTCATTTTATCTTTTCCTAGGACTTTCTCTGCAATTCTTAATGGTTCATCTATTTTTAATTTATCATAAAAATTAAGTGACCTATAATCTCGCCCATTTATTAAAACCTCATAACCTTGTCCTGTTTTCTCTCTAATTACTGCCCTCGCAATACTTGTCTTTCTTTTCCCAGAAGTCACGATTTTATTTTTTTCATTCATTTTTTCTTTGTAATACTTTCAACATAAATAAATTTAGTTCCTTTTTCTTTTCCAGCCTTTATCATTTTTTTATTCTCTAATTCTTTTGGAATTTTATCATAACACTTAATTTTTCCCAATGCAATTTTTCCTCTTCCCCCTCTATGATTAGGAAGCATACCCTTTATACATCTTTTTACAATTTGGTAAGACACTCTTGAAATTTTTGGACCTTTTTGAGTACTTCCAACTCTTTGCCTTCTTTCATAAAATTTATTTTCTATAAATTTTTTATTTCCTGTAATCAAAACTTTATTACAGTTAACAATAGAAATTTCTTCTCCTTGTAATGCTTGTTTTGCTACATAACTTGCTAACCTTCCCATCACTGCATTTTCTCCATCTATTATTTTCATTTTATTATTTTCATCCCTTCCCCTTTAGGGTTTGATTTTAATTCATCTAATATTGTTTTATATTCTATTTTATTTTTAACTAATTTTTCAATCGCCGAATCTGAAAAATCAAAGGCAATAACTTTAATTTTTTTATCTTTTGAGATTTCTCCTTGGCTTAAAACCTTTCCAGGAATAACTAAATTTCCTTCCATTCCTGATTCCTTTTCTAATTCTTCTAAATTTTTTATAATCCTCTTCTTTGTAGGAACCGATAAAAATCTTGCAATAGTCATCCAATTCTCATTTCCATTTTTTTTACAAGCAATCAGAGTTTCAACTAAAAAAGGATTTTTTTTATCATGAATTCTTTTTCCAATCTTTGTTTTACTTATCATCTTACAAATCAAATTAACACTTAGAAACATAAGTTTCTGCTAACGCGTTAACTCGCAGAGTTTATAAAAATTCGTCGTAATAAGGGTATTTAAAGCTTTTCTTGTGAAAGATAAATGCGGGTAATAGGATTCGAACCTATGTAAGCACTAAGCTAACAGATTTTGAGTCTGTCCCGTTTGACCGCTCCGGCATACCCGCATAAAAAATTCAGAAAAACCACCTATAAAAATGTTTTTAAAAATTATTTCAATAAAGTGGAAATATATTTACTAACTTTATCCATATCTAACGATTCTTTATTTCCAATCATATTCACAGATAATGCTCCGGCAACATTCCCAATAAAACTGACAAATTCTAAATCATTGCCTGAAGCAAAACAAACTGACGCTAACGATAAAAACGCCGTTCCCGCACCCATTGTATCAACCACTTTCTTTCCAGATAAAATTGGCACTTTTTTATAATCTTCTTCTTTTGAATAAGATAAACACCCTTCATTTCCCCCTGTTATTGAAATTTTTTTATAATCTCTCAATCCAAGTAATTTTTTTATAATTTCTTTCATATCTCCATATCTATCATGTACTGCAAATCTAATTTCTAAATGATCTATATACACATAGTCTGCTCTTGGATACTTAGTTATAGGATTATAACCCTGATTGGTCTCATTTGTTTGGGTAGATACAACTAATAATTTACTTTTTTCAGAAATAGTTTTTATCATTTCCTCCGTAATAAATCCATGCCCCAAATCATAAACAATCACCAAATCATAACTTTCAATTATTCTTTCCAATTCTTCAACTACTTTAACATTTATTTCATTAGATAATGGTTTATCTGAACCTAACACTTCCTCAAAGAGTTTATTCATGAATATTGGTTCTATAAATCTTCTTTTTAAAATTGTAGGCTGATCATCTCTAAAAAATAATTTTGGTTTAATGTTTGATTTTAAATTTTCAATTATAAAGTTGATATAATCATTTCCATTTTTTCCAAGACCAACACATGTTAGAAGGTCCACTTTATCACAAAACCCTGCTATATGGTTAGCTGTCGCTAAAGCTCCTCCTAAAAATGTTTCATGAGAAGAATACTGTCCGGCAATAATCGAATCTTTTGGTGGTCTTGACAAAGGAATTACATACCTATATTCATCTATTATTGCATCCCCAATTATTAAAACATTTAAATCTTTCAACGAATTTAACCTTTCTAATATTTCTTTTGTAGAAATTCTTTGTTTATATTCATCTAAAAATTTACGCGTATCTTCTCTAAAAAAATCAGAATAAACATTAGTAATATGGCTTGAACTAAAAGTTTCACCAACAGTATAATATACTTTTCCTCCAACTTCTTCCAATGCATTTATTTCTAAATTTATTCTTCCTGTAACATCTTTACCTTCTTTAAACTCACTACCTTTAGCATAAATATCTGGTTTTAATATTTTAATCAAATTTTCTGCCGTCGGAGAATCATTAATAGCAACATAATTAACTTCTTCCAATGCTGCAAGAAATTCAGCCCGCGTATTTTCATTAAATACTGGCCGATTAGGTCCTTTGTCAATATATTTATCTTTTGTGATTGTTACAATTAATATATCTCCTTGAGATTTAGCATCCTTAAAATGTTTTATATGTCCTGGATGAAGAACATCAAAAACCCCGTGACAATGAACTATTTTTTTATTAATTTTCTTAAGCTCATTCACTATTTCACTTAATTCTTCTATTGTTTTTATTTTATCTTTCATTATATAAAATTTACGTGATGTGGCGCATTTTTTAATTCTAAACTTGTGAGAGGTACGTAAGAGTTTGGCTCTGCTTCTTCATCTTTATTTAAATCCCAAAGAGTATTGTTAACTTGATTCATTCTACAGTTTCTTCTGCAATCAGATATATCTAATTTACCTCTTACAAATTCAAAATTATTTTTTCTATTTTCTCCCTCCCATATTTCCTTAAATGTTTTTTCATTAACATTTCCATAATTAAACAAATCTCCTTCACATCCGATGTGTGCACTACATCCATACACATTTCCATTAGCCATAATATATGCCCAAAAAAAAGGTGTTGCCTGACATTTTTTATATCTTGGTTTTTCACTTTCTAATTCTTGCATTGTCTTCCTCCTAAAAACTACTTTGAAATCATCTGTTTCTATTTCCCTAAGTTTTTCTTCAAGTTCCATATGTTCGCCATAAGTCATACCCTCATACATTCTAGTTATGCTACTTAACCCCTGAGAATAAGGTTTCACCACTAAATAATCTAAACCTAAATCTCTACTTCTTTTTGCTAAATTTTCTACTTCCATTGAATTCTCCGGAAGTAAAACCATTTGCGCTCCAAGAGTATGTTCTTCTTTTCTTAGTCCCATTTTTTCCCTAAGTCTAGATGCCCGCCCCATATTTCCTAAGGCTAATTCAAAATGAGATTCTCTAGTCATATGAACTTTTGAATAAGTTTCTGCAGTTCCTGCATTTATACTTGCCTTTATCCATGTAATGTAGGGCAAAGTTTCTTCTACAAATCTTTCTTTCAACGGTGTCGCATTAGTAGTTATAGCAACATCAATTCCTGCGTTTCCTTTTGTATGCTGAATAATCTCAGATAAATTGGGATGAAGTAAGGGTTCTCCTTCTCCCACATACATTACACTTTTAACTCCCAAATCACCTATTTCACTTAATCTTTCATTAAGAATATCTTTATCTAAAAATCTTTTAACATATCCAATAAAATCTACTGCACAAAATGTACATCTGTGATTACAACTGCCTGCAGGAGAAATTTCAATATATAAGGGATAAACTTTTTTTGCTTTTTCCCAATCATTTCCCGAATCCAACCAATTTTTTACTCTCTCCGGATGAAATAGTATCTTATCACCATCTATCCTAAATTTATCTTCTACCATTCTTTTATATGATTAAATTTTTTATTCTTTTTTTAAGCATTAAGGATTAATCATATTTATTAATAGTATAACACTCAAAAGACTATATAGAAGAACAACATTAACTATGCTTTATCCACTTTTTTTGATAAATCAACTAAATCCTTCTTTAATGTTTTTATTGAAGATAAAAAAATTTCTTTTGTTGGCATTTGTCCAAATGACTCCAAAATTATTACTATTTTTTCAGAATCACCCATTTCAACACCCAAACTTTCTAATCTTTCTTCACATTGTTCACATAAATTGATAGTATAACTTTTATTATTTTCAATTTTCATTTCTTCACCACAATAATTAACACAATGAGATAGAATGTCATTTATCTCTTGGCCCTTAGAACCGGATTTTATTTCTTTCAAATTTTTGTAATACATAAAACCTGGTATGTATTTTGCATGCTCAATTCCTTTTCCATAATTCACTTCTGCTATTAATTCTATTTCTTGATCTTTTTCTAAATTAGTTATGGGCATATTTTCATAAACTACACTTAAACTTCCCTTTAAATCTTTTGAATAAACTATCCCTTGTTTGTTTACTGACAATTTTAAATAACCTCCTCTTTTTTCATCAAATACCTTTTCATTTTTAAGAGGTATTAAACCAATTCTGTGTGCTATAGTTTCATCATATAAAGCAGAATCATTTTTTATAATCTCCACTTCATTTACTGCTAAAACTTGAATTTCATTAACATATCTTCTAATTGAATTAGCCAAGCTGTCACTAATATCTATCCTTATAGTCATTTTATTATCATTTTTCTTATCCATCTTATATTTCAGTTTGATTTAACTTTATAAATATTACCTATACTCTTCTACCTCTTCTACCACCTTTTTTCTTCGGTCCGCCCCTTGGAACCCTTGTAATATCAGTTATACTAATTATTTTAAAACCTTCTCTCGTTAAACTTTTTATAATCGCTGAAGCTCCGGGTCCGGGTGCTGGATTCCCAGTTTTAGCCCTGATTCTTATATAAATATGACTCACATGGTTTTCTTTTAATGATTCAGAAATTCTTTTAGAAATAAACATCGCAACGGTGGGATTTGCCTTAAGTCTCGACTGTTTTGTAGTCATTCCTCCCGTAACTTTTGCTATAGTTTTTCCAGATAAGTCCGTTGCATGAACTATCGTATTATTAAATGAAGTATAAATATTCACATAAGCCTCAATATCTTTCTTAGCTTTTTTCTCAATAATTTTTTCTTCTTTTATTTCTTCATTCTCCATCATTAGTTTCCTCCTCCGAGATTATTTTATTCACCTTTTTTTCTTTCATTGGTTTTAATGCAATACTATTTTCTAATTCAACTGGAACAAGATATGAAGGAGAATTAATTGCCATGTGATTAATAAAAACTTTTTTATGAGTTATTAATTGTCTCGCACTTTTTTGTGTCGTAGCCAAGTTCTTTTTAACGATTACAGATTGGAGTCTTCTTTTTAATAAATCTTCTTTTTCTAATCCAAGAACATCAGGAATAGAGTTAACATTCAATCCAATTTTATTCAATTGCTCAAAAAGTTTATGCTGTTCTTCCGGACTCTTTCCTATTAGTTGCTTAGCCTTTTCTCTAATTGATTTAATCTTAGCTTCGGCTTTCCATATTTCTTTTTTATTTTTTAATCCAAATTTTTTCTTTATCTTTCCTTCTTCTATAATCCGCTCTTTATCATAAGGACGTTTCGGTCTTTGATATGTTTTATGTTTTCTTAACATCTTTATTTACTTTTTTTTATTCCTCCAGATTTTCCTCTATTCTTTCTAAAATGACTCTTTGTTCTTTGTCCTCTTAAAGGGAGTTTAGCTGCATGTCTTATTCCCCTATTAGATTTAATTTTTCTTAATCTTTTAATGTCAAAATCCTTTCTTAATTCCAATTCATTGGTTACCAAATGTTTATTGGTTCCTTCATCAAAATCTGAACGTCTGTTAATCAAAAAAACAGGCAATTCCGGATTTTTCATAAAATCAGATATTTCTTTTATTTCATTCTCAGAAAAATCTCCAATTTTTTTTGCTTTATCTAAATTTAATTTTAAACATATTGCATTAGATAAACCCCAAGATATCCCCCTTATCCTCGTTAATCCTGCATAAATTCCCAAATTACCTGGAATATCTGTTGATAGAATTCTAATTAATTTTTCTCCATACTTTTCTTTAGTTCTTTCTGGGGATTTTACCTTTTCCATTTTTTTTAAAGTTTGTTCTACCATTTTAAATCTTTCTATTTTTATACAAATAGTCTATATCTTTCAAAAGTAGTTAATTCCTGAAATATTCTTTTACTTAATGCTTTTTCTGGATCGGGCAAGTTTTGAATTCTTTTTTTCATATCTTCGAAATTATCAAATTCCTTTTCTTCTCTTGACATTAAAATCTCTTTCATATGTTTTTTCCCAAATCCGGGTAATAATTCTATTTGATGAACTCTCTTATTAATTGCTGATGATTTATTAAAAAACTCAACATATTTTTTCTCATTTTTTTTAACATACTCTTCTATAAACTCGGATAATCTTTCTTTTGCAGATTCAGATAATTTTTCTTTATTTAACCTTCCGAGAATATAATATATCTTGTCTCGTTTACCTTCTCCAATATACACTCTTTCTCCGACACTCAATACAGCATCTTTTCTTGGAGCCAATTCAAGAATTGTTAAATTTACCTCACCAATTGCTTGAGCAATAGGTATCATTTTTCCCTCTAGAGGATACCCATTTGGTAAATAATCTAATATTACTGCATATTCTTCCTTTTCCATCTTTGCTCCTATTTGTATTTTTTAACAATTTCAAGTATTTTATTTGATTCATCTTCTTCTAAACTTATATCCATAAATATTTTATTTAAATCTTCCTTATTTTCTGGCATTATATCAATTATTTTAGAGATATCCCCTTCCCTAATTTTAATGTTATTTAAGGAATTTATCTTTAATCTCATTTCCTTAGCTTCAACAGGTTTTAATTTAACAAACTTCTTAACAAATCCAACAATATCCGAGTCTCCAGACTCTTTATCCTTCACATATTCAAGCGATTCTGCCATACTTAACGGTTCTTTATTTATTATCATTTTACTTAATTAGAAATCATTTAATTTTTTTAAATGTATTGGCTTAATAATATATTTTTTTTCCTTGTTTAAGTCATTTATTTTTACAACATATGCATTTCCTCTTTTTGATTCAATCACACCCGTTCTTCCTTGAAGCCTTTTTGAAATCTTAGGTCGTAATGTTCTCTCAAGAACAATCGAGATAGTATCCCCTTCTTTTAGTTTTTGAAAGTATCTACTGAGTTGAATTTTCCCTCGTGTTCTTATTGATTTTCTTCTAACCATAATCCATTCAGAAATAATTCCTTTAAAAAACTATCTTTTATCCTCTTCGTATGTCAGAACTCCATTTTTTTGGAGGGGTAGCCGAATCTTGAAAATTGTTCATTAAATCATCATTATCCCTCGCATCTTCCATATTCTTCACAATTGCATTAAACATTTTTTGCCCCCAAACCTTCACACCACAATTTTCACAAAAATCTATCACAGAATCGTCGTTAACTTCCGCCTTGCAATAAATACATTTTTTCATTTTCACCTCAATTAAAGTCAATGAAAAAAGATGAGGAGGTTTTTAAATTTATATATTATAATGTAATCAAAACCTTTAAAAACCAAAACATTGAGATATAACTATGATTATTCCAATTAGATGTTTTTCATGTGGCAAACCAATTGGCCATTTATGGGAAGAATACAAAAAACGAATATCGGATGGAGAAGATTCAAAAAAAATATTCGAAGATCTTGGTATGGATAGATATTGTTGCAGAGCAGTTTTCCTCGGACAAACAGATTTAATTGAAATAATTGGCAAGTTTAAGAAATCATAAATATTACATTTTCCATCTACCAATACTTCCACATTCTTCACACCAAATTGATTTTATTCCCTTCTTAATTATAATCTTTGAATTATTATAGGGGGAAAAACATTTCTTACAAAATAATTTTCTTTTTCCCTTAAGTTTAATATTATGTGACATAGCCAATCTTTTTATTTTCTTAATCTCCTTTGGTGTTTTATCCTTAATCTCTTTAAAGAATTTTTCTACTTGTTCTTTAGTATTTGTTTTTGATATCTTTTTCATTACTAAAACAAGAACTTATCATTTATAAAAATAGGTGAAGACAGCTTGAAGGCTTTGCAGCTTTTCGGCCACTACAACCAACAACGACGTAAGCTTAACTTCTGTGTTCGGAATGGGAACAGGTGTTTCCAAACGACTATGGCCGTCTTCAATTATCAACTGAAGTTAAGGTATTTAAATCTTCACTTTTTAATAAAAACCAAATCTTAAAAATCAAAGGGTATTAGCTATATTGACGGGAGTATTCAGTGTTAAGATTATTTCGATAATTTTTTGAATCTTCATTGATTCACACTGGCTTGTACTGTTAATTCCCTACGTAAGTAGGGATTTTTTTCTAAACCTTTTTATATACCAATATAATGATTTTATCAAGCGGGAGTGCCAGAGTGGTCAAATGGGCAAGATTAAGGCTCTTGTGGCTTAGTGCCTACGCAGGTTCGAATCCTGTCTCCCGCATATCCATTAATAAGCTCGAGTAGCTCAGCCTGGATAGAGCGGCGCACTCCTAATGCGTAGGTCGAGGGTTCAAATCCTTCCTCGGGCATGAAAGATATAACAATAACATTTTAAAACACCCAATCAATCATAATTTTGGGCGTGGGTAGTTTAACGGCTAGAATATCTGGCTTCCACCCAGTTGATCCGGGTTCGATTCCCGGCCCGCGCATTTATTAAAATGGAAGAAGAACAAAACGAACAAAAACACGAAGAGCATCACGAACACAACGAAGTTTCAAAACAAAAAAAATCATTTGCAGAGTGGTATGAAAAAAATTACAAGCTATTGTTGATTATCCCTTTAATTTTGATTCTATTTGGAATTATTTACCAAATAAATTTTTATAATCAATATGGGGATATTATTAGAAAAGACATTTCACTCACAGGGGGAACATCGGTTACAATTTATCAAAATTTTGATACTTCAAATCTTATTTCAGATTTATCTGGAAAGTTAAATGAAGTTGATGTCAAGATTATATATAATATCATTACAGGAGAAAATAAAGCAGTCATCATTGAAACTAAATCCGATTCAGAAACAACAAAAAAAGTTCTAGAAGAATATGTTGGTTACGAATTAACTGATGAAAACTCCAGTTTTGAATTTTCAGGTTCAACATTAAGTGAAGGATTTTACAAACAATTAGTTATTGCAATTATTTTTGCATTCTTACTTATGGCAATTGTGGTTTTTGTAATCTTTAGAACATTTGCCCCATCAACAGCCGTAATTATCTCCGCATTTGCAGACATTTTTATGACATTGGTCACAGTAAATGTTTTAGGGATGAAAATTTCTAGCGCTGGAATCGTTGCCTTCTTAATGTTAATTGGATATTCAGTTGATACAGATATTTTATTGACGACAAGAATGCTAAAAAGAAAAGATGATAAACTAAATGAAAGAATAATCGGCGCAATAAAAACTGGTTTGACTATGACACTAACATCTTTATTTGCAGTTTTGGCTGCATTGTTTATAATAAAATCTTTTTCCCCAGTATTATCTCAAATATTTATAATAATTTCAATTGGATTGACTTTTGATATTTTCAATACTTACGTAACAAATATCTCATTACTTAAATGGTATATGGAAAAAAAAGGATTAAAATAAAATGAAAATAATTCCAACACTTACATGGAGAATATGGCTTTTGATAATAATTATATTATTATCTTTTCTAGCAATTTTTGGATTTCCTCCTACATTTACTCAAAAGGGAATAATTATAACCAGTGTTGAGCCTAATACAACAGCATTCAATGAAGGATTAAGAACAGGACAAAAAATAATTTCCGTTGATGGTATTCCTATAAATACTCTTGAAGATTATACTAAAATTATATTGGATAAATTTCCATCAGATGAAAAACAAAAAATAACTATTGGAACAAGTGATGCTCAGTTTATTTTATTCACGGAAGCTGCTCCGGAAATAACCATCTCAAATATTCCCAAAACAAATATTAAAACAGGTTTAGATTTAACTGGTGGTTCAAGGGCAATTGTTCAAGCAAAAGATAAAAAATTAACAACTAGTGAAGTAAACGATCTTGTAGATATTACCCGTAATAGAATTAATGTTTATGGAATCTCAGATGTTAAAGTTGTTCCCATTTCAGATTTAGAAGGAAATCATTTTATGTTAGTTGAAGTTGCTGGAGCAACCCCTCAGGATTTGAAGAATTTAATCTCTCAACAAGGTAAGTTCGAAGCTAAAATTGGAAATGATACAGTATTTATTGGCGGAAATAAAGATATTCAATCAGTTTGCAGTTCCCCACAATGCTCAGGAATAAGAAGTTGCGACAGAACCACAGAGAACACATATGCATGTAATTTCTTCTTTTCAATATTCTTAAGTGAAGAAGCTGCGAGTAGACATGCAACTATAACTGGAAAATTAGGAAGAAACTCAAATTCAACTCTTCAAGGACGATACTTAGATAAAAATTTAGATTTATATCTAGATGGTAAGCTTGTTGATTCACTTCTTATCAGCGAGGATTTAAAGGGATCTACAACACAACAAATACAAATTAGTGGTTCAGGAAATGGTGCAAATCAAGCAGATGCATTTGACGATGCTGAATCATCTATGAAAAATCTTCAAACGGTTCTAAAAACAGGTAGTCTCCCCTTTGAATTAGAAATTGTTAAACTAGATACAGTGTCTCCAACTTTAGGTAGTGAATTTATTAAGATTATATTATATGCATCTCTTGCCGCAATTGTTGTAGTATTTTTAGTAATATTTGTTAGATATAGAAATCTAAAGGCATCTATTGCGCTATTAATTACTAGTATTTGTGAGATTATTATTATTCTTGGTATAGCTGCGTTATTAAGTTGGAATCTAGATCTTCCAAGTATTGCTGGTATCATAGCAACTATTGGTACAGGAATAGATGATTTAGTTATTCTTATAGATGAATCAAAACACTCAAGAAATTTAAGTTTGAAACAAAGAATGAAAAGAGCATTTGCAATAATTCTAGCAGCTTACTTTACATCTGCACTTTCACTCCTTCCATTATGGTGGGCCGGCGCAGGATTATTAAAAGGATTTGTATTCACTACACTAATAGGAATAACTTCTGGTGTATTAATTACAAGACCTGCCTTTGCAGACTTTCTTAAAAGAACTGAAAATAAATTATGAATAACGAATCAATTCTTGTTACGGGTGGCGCAGGTTTTATTGGAAGCAATGTTAGCGATAAATTAATTAGCCTTGGAAAAAAAGTAATATGTTTAGATGATTTTAATGATTACCATGATCCAGAAATTAAAGAAAGGAATATAAGGAAATTATTATCCTTAGGAAATTTTTTATTGTATAGGGGAGATATTAGGGATTCAGAGTTGGTTGGTTTAATCTTCAATAAAAATAAACCAAATAAAGTAATACATCTCGCGGCGAGAGCAGGGGTTAGGAATTCCTTTCAAAATCCAGAATTATATAACGACGTTAATGTAAACGGGACAAGAAATTTATTAGACGCATCGGTTTCTCATTCTGTAAAAAATTTTATTTTCGCTTCAAGTTCAAGTGTTTATGGTACAAATAAAAAAACCCCTTTTTCTGAATCTGATGAAATAGAAGATTTAATCAGCCCATATGCTGAAACAAAAAAACAAGGGGAATTATTAGCTTCAGATTTTGCAAATAATAAAAATTTAAATATTAATTGTTTAAGATTCTTTACCGTATATGGGCCAAGAGGCAGACGTGATATGGCCCCCTATAAATTTGTAGATTCAATCTTTAAAGGAATACCCATTAAAATTTTTACTGATGAGCAATCTTATACTTCTGATGGATTTGCCCGTGATTATACATACGTTGATGATATTGTTTCTGGAATTATAACCTCTTTAAATTATTATAATAACTTTGAAATATTTAATCTTGGTAATGGAAACCCCATTAGTATTAATCAATTTATCTCAACGATTGAAAAAGTTACAGGGAGAAAATCAATTAAAGAATTTGTAGGTAGGCAAGAAGGGGACGTTCCAATAACTTATGCAGACATTTCGAAAGCAAAACAATTATTAGGCTATAATCCACAAACTCCAATATCAGAAGGAATCAATAAATATTTTAAATGGTATCAATTAAATAATTAATATGCTACCAAAATATCATTTAATACTTGGATTTTTTTTCTCATTAATTTTCTTTTCTTTTCTTCCATCAATTGGTTTTTTAGGATTCATGATAATCTTTCTATCAAGTTTCTTAATTGATTTTGATCACTATACTCTATATGTTATAAGAAATAAAGATTTTAGTTTAAAAAACGCATTAAAATGGCATCAATCTGTAATTGAAATAACAAGCAAAATGCCTAGAGAAGAAAAGAATAAAGTTTATGTCCATATGTGTTTTCTACATGGAATTGAAGTTTTATTTATACTATTTCTTTTAGGCCATTTTGTTTCTCATTATTTTTATTTTGTTTTAATAGGATTTTCATTTCATTTAATAATAGATGTAATTTATGAACAAACATATTGGGATAGAATAGATAAACTCTCCTTAATATATGATTATTTTCATTTTAAAAAACTAAAAAAGTTAGATGGTTTTTAATCAACATCTTCCAATAAATTTTGGGCATCTCCCTCAGGAACAACTTGTTTCTTTCCACAATAAGGACAGCTTTTACCCTCTTGATTATAGGCAGACTCAAACCTATAGTTACAATTCTTACAAATATATCTCATTTAAGAAAAAATGATTACTATTATTTAAGGATTTTGGTGTTTACCTAAATATTAATGGCGTGATATATACTTCAATGATGGCTGCAATTACTAATATTATTAATGCCATAAACAATAAAATTACCGAATTTTCAATCACCCTAAGAAATTTTTTATTTCTAACCCCATTCTTTAAAACACCCATTCCAAATATTCCCCCTGCTAACGCCGTTATAAAATAAGCTGCAATCTCAAATCCTCCATGAATCATATATCTAAATAGGGCGATAGGGATTTCTTGTATTCTATATCCTGAAAAAATTCCCATTGCTGCCGCGATTACACTCGCGTTCCACGCTAATATAAAAATCGCTCCAGCCCCAAATATCAATGAGAAAATTAATGTAAATATCATTACAAAAACATTATTCTCTAAAATGGCCATAAATCTCTCAGGTCCAGTTATTGCACCTGTTGGAGCAATTTTTCTCGAGAAATCAAATCTCGCTACACAATCATCAACATTTCCTGGATTATTTATCACACAAAAAGTTTTTATTTGGAAATTTAAAAGATTTGAATTTTGGAGAATCATAAACCAAAACGAAAACGCAATAATGAATCCTAAGAACAACCACATAAATGCCAATATAGCATCTTTATGAGCATTCCAAACTCTAAAAAATCCCTCTATTTCTTCATCTTCCTCTTCTTCCTGTTTAATCAAAAAATACATATATGGTAAAGTAAACATTATACAGAAAGCAATAACTATCATACCAGAAGCTTCAGATAATGCAGCATCACTTGAAAAAAACCAATGAACTAATAATATAGACAAAGATGCATAAATAAGTCCAACAAAAAACATTTTCCAAGAATTTTTTAATCCCTGCCTAGGGGAAGTCATCATCTCTAACATGTTTTTTTTAAGTAAGTCAATCTTTTAAATCTTAGTAATTTTCATTCTTTATTATTTTTTGTATGGATTATCATTTCATTAATTTCTTGATTAATTCCTTCAATCATTGACATTAACTCACCTTTAACTTTTTCTAATTTTTCTAATTGATTTCCAATAATTTCTTTTGTTTCTTCAATGGTCTTTTTAACATAATTTTTCCCTCCTATATCAACAATTAAATCTTCAGACAATATTTTAGATTTAATAAAAATTCCTCTTCCCACTTGAGCTAAAATTTCTTCACCCTCTTTACTTTTTAGATTATCCAAATTCAACCTTAGAGAAGCAAGTTCATTTATATTTTGATCAACTATATGAATATTTTCTTGAATTTGTCTCAACTGTTGTTCAAACATCCCAAATTTCATTATTAATTCTTGCTGATTATTTTCTTCATTAATAGGTTCATCATTTTTCCCCATAAAACAACATCTTTATTTTGTTTTTAAAGCTTACCATTAGTAATTTATTTAAAATACCGTTTCTATCATATTAAATGTCTTTAATATCAAAAATTAACAAAAAGATGATTTCTTTTGGAAAAAGACAAAAATTTAATCTTTCTTCCTATCTGCTTGCCACATCATTGTTATTAACCCCCTTAAATAGTGATGCGCTCAATTTAAAACACATTAAAAAAAATAAAGATATTAATACCCATATTGTAACTGGCTACGATGGTGATGAATTTGACTTTAGTAAAGACACATATGATTTTCCAAATTGGGTAGTTACAGATGAAGATTATGGAAATGATTTTCTTGATTTGGTTGAATCAATCCTTAATTCTGTCTCCAAAAAAACAGTTAATGATATACAGATTGAGGAATATTTCCCCATATCTCCAGAATACGCCGAAATTAGATCAAGAATGGATAATTATTCTTTTGGAATGTCTGCTTCTTCGATTTTATATTTTGAAGACCCCCTATATTTTATTAGTGATGGTTCGGGCCAATTTATTGAAACTCATAACAGGAATTTAAATGATAAGAAAACAGCAGAAAAAATTAGAAACGAACAAAAGAAATATCCTTTATTTGAGTTTGCCAAGGTTTTCTCTCCTTTATGGTATCTAGGAAATATTAATTTACAGATTAATTGGAACTTATACAGGGATTTGCCCGCATTATTAATTCTAGAAGACTCTCAACAAAATACCCATTCCGTCGTTGCCTATGGAATTGAAGAAATGGGATTAACCAAAAATGTTTTAATCTATGATCCAACTCATCCAAATACTCCTAAAAAATTATTTCTAGATTCTACCGATAATTCTTTTATTTATGAAGATTATGACAATCTTTTTACATTTTATACAGTTGTCGTTGGTAGCAATCTTGCTTTGTGGTATTCTCTTGAAGATTTCAAAAGAAAAGTTAATAACGATTTAATAAATAATAATCAAGACCAATTCTGTATTTTTCCTTCAAACCATTCTTCAAAAAAAGACAATGAATTAAACTATCTTATTACAGATATAAATGGGAGAAGGTATGGATACGATGAAGGCAATTTTTTTAATGAACTTCAAATAGAAGAAAAGAATAATGGAAATATTAAATCACTACTAATTCCTTCCAGTTTAGATTATTCCATTCATTTATCAAATATTCCCGGAGCAACAACCAATATTTCATTTGTCAACTCTGGAACTAACGAACAAGAAATTTCTTCCTATTACAACATTCAAACAGGCAATATCTCTGAAGCAACTTTAGAATCAAATAGAAATTATATGGAAATAACAAACCCCTTAAATCAAAACCAATTTATTTCTCCTACATTTTATGAATTAAACAAAGATTATTATGATGTTAATGGTGATGGACTTGTGAATTACTTAGATTTATTTTCTCTATCCAACAACTGGAATTCAAATCCCAATGGAACCTTATATAACTCTAATTTTTTATTAAAATCTCTTGAACATTGTTTCTAAGCAACGTCCATATATTTCCTCATCACACTAGAAATGATTATTGAAACAATTAAATAAAACCAAAACCAAGTCATAAATCCAAAAAACTTCGGATTCCCCAGTGTAGTAAATATGTCCATAAACCATCTAAACATTAATATTAATGGAATTCCCGTATAAATCATCCCCCTCATACTTAACTTCATCATTGGCCCCATAAATTTCATACTATCTTTTTGCAATTGCATTACTTTTTCAGGATGATCTTTGAATTTCTTCATCTCCTCTTGTAATTGCTTTTGTTCCTTCTTCATTTCTTTAAGCGTTTTTTGATCCGTCGCATATTTTTGAATTAATGTCATAAATATTGAAATTATTAAGATGAGAATTACAAAACCCCAAGTTATATTCCAATTAAGTAGTGCACCAGCACTTGGATCTAAAATATTATGTGCATTATTTTTTATCAATGGAAATTTATCCCAGTAGAAGGCAATTAATAATGAAATTATTAATATTATAAACACAGGAGTAAAACTCCCTTCTTTTCCCCTTTTGTCAAGTATACTTTCTTCCATTTTATTAATTATGAAAATTAGTTTTTAATACTTGTGATTTATTAAATATATCAACATCTAAAACTCCCGCTTAAAATTTATTTCATTAACAATTTTTTAGCGAAGAAATCCTGCCTCTTAGGCGGATTTCTGAGTTATCAACCCTGCGAAGCAGCAAATTGTTTTTGTTTTGAAAGATACTTTTTTACTCAAAAAATATCACTTTATCTAATTTCTTGAAATGTTTATCTAATGTTACAACTATTCCTTTATGGATTAAAGCCGTCGCATAAATAATAGAATCCGCCATAGGCAGATTATGTTTCATTGATACTTCGACGGCTTTTTCAGCAATTTCATTTTCTATAGGAATGATTAAACTTCTTTCCTTGACTTTTTGTATAGCCATATCAACTTTATTTTGAGAATTTTTTAAGGAAAGTTTTTTCTTTATTTCATACAAGGAAATAACCGACATTAAAACAATTTCATCAGAATCTATTATATTTTTATGATTTCCATTATAAAAATAATCAAGCCAGATGGAAGAATCAAGAAGTTTAGTATCTGTCATTTTCATCTCTTAAATCTTTTAGGATTTTTTCTTTTGGCATTTTTCCTAAAAATCCTGCCAAGGATTTTTTATTGGATTGTCCGCTTGCTATTTTGACAATCACTTCATCATAAGAAGAAACATCTAATTCTGCTTTTAGTTTTTTTAACAATTGAAGTGTTCTTTCATTTATTTGAATAGTTGTTGGCATATAATTATATATCTATGGTTATATAAAAATGTTTGGTATAAGTTAGTATAATCTGAGACTATTAATAAATAGTAACAATATAGAAAAGTTTTTAAAGTCTAATAAATGGAATTTATTATGAAAACAGCTACTCAAGAAAGAACAGATGGTGGAGTATATGTATTCGCTCCGGTTATTGAGGGATTTACTTATGCTAAGCCATTTAGGGGAGATGAAGCAAAAGGAATTTACGACGAAGTTAAACAAAGAGTTGCAAAAGATTTTCCGTATGTTCCTGATTTTAATAATTATTTTATGTTTAACGAAGAAACAGGGGAGATAAATGGTTCTAATACTAAACATTGTATACTAGTAAATAATGAATTAATGAAAAGCGGTTTATGGCTTCCAACAGTTAAAGAAGGAAGGCAATTAGATACCGATGGAAAATTAAGCAATGGAGTTTATAGAGAATATGGAATTGTTGTTTATGATGAAAGTGGGTCAAACTCAGAAACAGCAAAGACATTCATTCAAGAAGCTAAAAAAAGAAATTTGGAATTACCTCTTGTATTACCATTTTCTGCTTTAAATTTGAAAAGAAAAACTGGAGCAATTGTTCCTTACAAAGATATGGATGGAGTTAAGAGTGGAGAAGAAGCAAGAAATATTTTAAATCAATTTAATTACAAAGCAAATTCTAGTGTTCGTAGGTTGGTTCGTTACAGGAACGGCTACTGGATTGGCGATGTAGACGACTTGGCTGTC
>Ga0209541_10006731_pt1 | contig 19492 bp, 20 predicted proteins | sample RifCSPlowO2_01_FD_184027 | JGI IMG/M metagenome (GOLD analysis project Ga0209541, IMG submission 184027) | Groundwater microbial communities from Rifle, Colorado - Rifle CSP2_plank lowO2_0.1 (SPAdes) (version 2) | ecosystem: Environmental > Aquatic > Deep subsurface > Groundwater | place... | reverse complement strand
GAGTATCTCCATTACTAATACAATACAACATTTACAATAAAAGAAAAGAATTGCGAAGACAAAGAAAAAGATTAACAAGATTATTAAGCGATAAAAAATTAAAAAAATATTTGTCAAAAATAAACAATGATCAAACAATAATAGATAAATTAAACACTCTCGGACAATTAAGTGAAAAATTAAAACAAACAGAAGATTCTCTAAAAACACTTTCAAGTGAATTAAAAACATGTGATAAAAGAAGACTTCTTGAAATTTATTATAATATAATAGGAGAGAATTTTAGTGTTTCAAGACAAATAAATAAAGGTTTTGAAAGCATAATGAAAACATCAGCAATATTCTACCCAATAAGACTACTTCAATGCGCAATATTCTGGTGTCCGCCAGCAATAGACTATGTTGTTGGTAAATTAACTAATTTAAGGCTTTGTGAAGATGAAAGATTCTTTTCGCCATATCTTTTTGACAATATATCCATATTTAGAGGAGATTCTTCATTAGAAGTGGAATTAGGAAAACCAGATTCCTCACACAGAATATATGCATTAAGACAATCATTCAGAAGCTTATTATGGCCTAAAAAAGAAAAAGTAAGCAGACAATTAGATTTATTAATTGAAAATTTCAACAGTCTTACAGACCTAAAACCAAGAACTAACTTAGATCCTGGGGAAAAACTTAACATACCTTCTGATCTAGTTGTGAAAGATTTTTCTCAAGAAGATATATTTGAATCAATGCTAGATGTAACATTTAGATACCAGTTATACAACAATCAAAGACTTTATTTGTTCTTAGGCCAAACTTTAGGAAATTTCTCTGCTGTTGAAAGAAGACAAATTGTTGACAAATTCTATGAAACAATGAGTTCTGGGGACATGATGCTTGTTGGTGTGGAGCTAAGACCTCAAAATAATACTCCTGGTTTTGAAGACCACATTAAATTAATGGAGAGAAATTATTCTGGAGGAGAAGACTTTGTAGCTTCAATATTAGATGCTTCAGGAATTCAAAGAAGCGATGTTGAATACAGAGCAGTTTACAACAGAACAACAAATGAAATAGAAATAGGATACAGAGTAATTGCTAATGAAGTTGTTGTAAAAAATAATCAAAGATCAAGAATATTTAGAAAAGATGAAATTATTCCTGTTGCTTCATCTCATAAATTTGCAATCAATGAAGTCATAAGCTTATTTGAGCCTTCTGGATTTACTGTTGTAGGACATAAGATGTATACTCCATTAAGAACAATTGAAGGAATTACAAAAGAATCACATCCAGAATATGAAGTATTATTGGTGAGAAAATGATTGTTGAAAAAGTAAAGAGCAGAGTATCTATGGTCGCAAGTAGTCTAAGAGACCATACTAGTTATGAACGATTACTTATGCTTGATGCTGCTCTTCGTTCTAATGAGGCCGCTAGAAAAATCAGGCAGATGAAAGCCAGATTAGCAAGATTTGGATTGGAAGAAATTCTAGATCCTCTAACATACGATCTTAATACTAAGACATTTAGAAGAAAAGATAAATATGATATGGAGTTTCCTTTTGTTTTTACTTCAGAAAAAGGTTTATGGGGTAGTGAGGATGGTGCTCTTGCTTGGTCAAGAAAATGTTTTAGAGATCAAGAAGATCCAGAGACAAATACTTACAAAGAGCTTGTTATTTTAAAAGAATTATTTGATGATTCAGAGACAAAGACAAGAATAGGTGGATGTTTTGATTATATTAGTCTTATAGATTTAGGCGCAGGTAATGGAGAGAAAGCAAAAACAATAATAGAAAGGTTAACTGATTTTATTGTTTGTTATTATCCTGTTGATAAAGGAATGTATATGAATGCAGTAGCACTAACAAATATTAGTATTCTTGCTCAAAGAGAAGATTGTGTTCTTGCAGACCAAAATGATATGTTTTATGAAATAGCTCAAGTTAAGCATGACAAGAGCTCTTTAGATAATTTACTAGCAACGGCAAGGGAAGCATTGGCATCTTATGACTTAATGATTGAGTTTAATGAATCATTTCCAAGAAATGAAGAAAAGTTAATCTCAAGGATGTATTTTGAAGACTTACCTGATGACAAACTATCATGGACCGACTTCTTTAATGACTGTCTAAAAGAGATGAAGCAAAGACGTTTGGAAATACAAACAATGGTTGAAAATAGAGATATTGTTCTATTGAGAAAACTATCTTACTTTTATGAATTATTAGGAAGAGAATGTGTTACAAGAGCAGATATTCGAAAAAGAATTAATAATGGAAAGACTTGCTATTATATGAGTGGATTATTTTCTGATACAATGAACATTCTTGCAACAGGTCATACGATGAGTAGGTATGACTGGGAAAAATTATTTTTTGGTTCTAAACCTCTTAATAATTGGATTATTAAATATCCTGATTTTGTTGATGCTCTGAAAAATCAAAAAGGTTTTATTCAATACACTGCTCCTAGTGTTGGAATAAATGCAGATTTTAATGATATAAATAAAGCTTTAGAAGTTTTGAATTATTTGCGCGTTTTTGAAAATGAGCCAAGATTAATTATGTTACTAGGACAAACACTTGGTAATTTTGATGCCACTGGCAGATCAGATCTTGTAAACAAATTATATGCTACTTTATCTCCTAGCGATATGTTCTTAATAGGTGTTGAGCTAAGGCCAGAAGATAATGATCCATTATATGATCAAGAGATAGAAAAGATTAAAGCAAACTATTTGAAGGATGAAGACTTTGCAAGAAAAGGATTATCAAGGCTTGACAGACTAAATCCAAATCTTAAACTTGATGTTGGTTATGATGCAGAGAATAATGACATTGTTATAAATTTTGTTTCTTCGAGAAGAATAATTCTGCCAAAACGAACCATAAATGTTGCAAGATCTCATAAATTTAGTGTTAATGAATTAGAAGAATTATTTACTTCAGCTGGATTTAACATTATTGGAAGAAGATTCTATCTTGGTAATAAAAGAGAGTTAAATGACCAATTATATGACGGAAGAAAAGAATATGCTGTCTACTTGGTGAGAAAATAAAATGGTTCAAAGATTTCATTTTAATCCAATAAGTGTAGAAAGAAAAGAGAGACAGATTTGTTTAGATGATTTAGTTGGTGGAGTTGCTTATGGTAAATTTTGTCAGATATTTATTCCAAAAGATTACGAAAAAAGCGCTAAAAGAACATTGATGGATCATTTGATTAAAACAGGTAATATTAATCATTCTTTATCTTGGTATTTAACATTATCACAATCACTTGCTTTTGCTAGACTTATTGAAGCTGGAAATAAAAATCATAATGTTGAAGAACAATTGATTAGAACAATATTTGAGGATTCTCGTATATTTTTAACAAAAGAATTTGATGTTGTTGATCTTGGTTGTGGTATTGGTACTGGTGCACTTCTTGTTATGAATCTTCTAGAAAAATCTCCCAGTAATTTGTTTTTTAAACATTATTTTCCTGTAGATGGTAGTCCTTCTTTTCTAGCTTTAGCATTGGAAAACTTCACTCAGCATTATAATATTGATTTAGTTGTTTCAACAAATAGGCTAACTAGAAGCTTGACTTCTCATGAGATAGCTTCACTTGATGAAGTTATTAATAAAATGAGAGCAATTGATGATGTTTGTAAAAAAGTCACTGTTGACAAAACAGAAATCAGCCAAAATTATAGTCTAACTGATATATTAAGAGAAATAAGTCCACGTTATAAAGATATGGAATCTACTGATGTTTGGTTTGAGTTATGTCATGACTTCAAGAGTGGAGATGAAATAAAACGTAGAAGAATACTTCAAGTTCTTAAAAAATATTTCTTCAAAAAGAATATTGATCGAGCAAGGGAAGGCGTAATTCCTTGGCCACAACTTGATTTACAAGATTTATCTGATAGAATAAATTTAATTAAAGCAAGAGGAGTAATATATAAAAATTTCAATGAAGTTGATTTAGTTAAGTCATATATGCGTATAATAACTAATGTTTTTGAAAAGTCCGACTGGAATGAAAAGGATGTGGCTAGTATAGCTACTTATTTTGATCTTATAATGTTTTTATTTGGAGAATATGAAGTAGATGCAGTAGTTCCATTTAATGATCAACAAAAACTTTTTTCTAGTATAGAGTTTTCTGGTTTTGTTGGAGATATACTTGATCCTGAATTTGTTGCAAAGGTTGGCCTAAATACTCATGATCCTGAAAGAATTAACAGAAAACATTCTCGATTTTATGATGCAGGTCTACTTAGTTTATTCCTTGGAAATACTCTTGGAAATTTTAATGCAAGAGATAGATCTCTTATAATAAGTAGTTTTTATCATCTATCTGCAGATGGGAACTATGTTTTGATTGGTGTTGAATTAGCACCAGATAATAGTTTTCCACAATATAAAGAAGAATGTGATAAAATTGCACAAGGTTATGAAAGAGAAGGAACTAAATTTCTTGGAGAAACAATAAAACTTCTTGGAGAAGATCCTGGAAAACTTGATTTTAAAGCATGTTTTGTTTATGAAGAAAGACAGGATTTGATAGATCTTGGTTTTGAGGTTAATTCAATAGCAATGTTTTATGATGTTAAACAAGATGTTATTTTTACTGACGGAGATAGATGTGTTAGATTTAAAGCAGGAAGTATAATTCCTGCAGGAAGTTCTTATAAATTTATGCCTGGTGAAGTTGCAGGATTATGTAGAAGAATGGGATTTAGTTATGTGGATAGTAAATCATTCATACCATTACCTAAAAAAAATGAAGATACAAGACCAATATATGAGGTTATTCTTGCAAGAAAATGAATCAAACCAATCAACAACAAATTAGAGAACGTTTGTTAGAAACTTTAGCTAATAGAAAAATTGTTGGAACTCATCAGTATTATGAATTAAAGCAAGAGTTTAGAGAATTAGATCCTTATGCCAATGCGCCTTATCCTTTGAATAGAGTTGGAACTTTTTTGAGAGTTGTTAAGGAATTTCAAGCTAGTTGGGTTGATTACAGGAGTTTAGAAATAAAAATCAGAGAAAAATATTCAGATTTATTTAAAGATGTTAGTCATCCTGATTTTCAAAGATGTCTAAAACATGTTTGTTATGATATTGGCACAAGTTCATACACTCCAGAATGGCTTGATGTTAGAACACAAAGGCATTTGGAAAATATCAATAATGTTTGTGATATTGGTGTTGGTGTTGGAGATACTTGTGTTGGTGTTGTTGAACTAGTTGATAAATTAAGCAGAGAAAAAGATTCAGGCGTTCCAAGAATTTATGAAGATCATTTAAGATTTTTATTAGTTGATGTAATGCCAAGATCTCTTGAAATAACAAGTGATAGGCTAAGCAAAAAGCCATTGCCTGTTAGCAGAAATGATTTATTTAGCAGGTCTGTAAAAAGCATTTATCCTATTGAAGCTAACTTTGTTGATCTTGAAACTAATGTTGCAAGCTTTAATGGCCAAGTAAACATTATTATTTCTGGTGGCTCAATAATGCATAACACAAATGTTGATCCCTTTTTTAAAACAATGCACAACTTGCTTGATGCTAGTGGAATATTATTTGTTTGGGATTGGGGAAATTATTCTTGGGCCGCTCCAAACCTAAGATTAGGAAAATTCAGAGCTCAAATAAAAACAGACCTTTATCAAATAACCCAAGACGATGTTCAAGCTGTTTATGATAATTTTGCTCTTGGCTGGATGGGTGATGGTGGCTTGTTTGGCTATTCAGGAGCACAGTATGATTATTTAAGAAAAAAGCTCAGACAAGATTTTCTTGAAGGATTAAACAGCAGTACTGGATTTAATTTTATCAGATGGCTTGAGGAAAACTTAGCAGGAATTACAGAGCCAGAAGAAAAAACTCCTTATCACTTGATTGAAGGCTATGGTCCTGGAAGTTTATACCGTGATGCAATAAAGCAAGCAGGATTTAAACATGCAAGAGACTTTGCTTTCAGATCTTTTTATGAATCTAAAAAAGATTTGATTGGAATGCAAAAGCCAGCAAAAGATGTTGCTTTAGGAAGCTCATTATTCTTTGCAGTGGGTGTTAAATGACTCAAAACACAATAGAAACAATACTTGAAGATCCTGAACTAGTTAAAAGACTTGATGCAATTGAACAAACAAATAGTGGATCTCCTAATGCTTATGCTTCAAGACAATCAGCTGTTGAATTCTGCAGAATGATGTGGAGATTAGTTAGACAAGAAGGAACGGTGCTGTCAACTTAAGTGGGAAAGTTTAATTTCTAGTTTTGTTTGAAAGGTTTTGGACGGCAACAAAAATTAACGTGTAATTAGATTGCCGTCCGGATGTGATAAAATGATTCAAACAGACTTGTATAGCTTTAGCTATAAAAAAGGTTCGCTTTTGCCAGTGTGCAAAAGGTGTGGCAAAGAACATTTTTACCGTGACGGTAAAAATAAAAAAGGAGTTCAGCGCTACAAATGCAGGAGTTGTGGTTTTAGATTTGTTTGGACTAGTGACTTGCCCGCCAGACATTTCTTCAGCCACGTGATGAGTTTTGCTGTTGAAATGTATATCACAACAGGAATTGGATTAAGAACTCTTGCTAAAAAAATGTTGAACTTTTTTAAGATCAAAATAAGTTATGAGGGAATAAGACAATGGGTTCTTGCAAGCAAAAGCTTAATCTCTCGTCGAGAGATTATTGTTCCAACAGTTTGGCATGCTGATGAAACTTACATTAAAATAAAAGGAGTTGGACACTGGCTGTGGCTTGTTTACTGCAAGAACACAAAACAAATTCTTTCTTGGCACATCAGCAAAACAAGACTTTACGAAGACGCATACACTGTACTGAAAAAAGCATTAGAACTTGCAGGAGTTCGGCCAGAAAAAATAATTACTGACGGCTTATGGCAGTACAGCGCAGCCATATACAAAGTCATGGCGTGGCACTGGAGAGAACACAAAAAAAGACATATAGTAGACAGCGGCATAGGAAAAAACGCCATAATAGAAAGACTAAACAGAGAAGTAAAAAGAAGAATCAAATGGTTCAGCACCTTCCAAAGCATGGAAGGAGCTCAAGTATTCATAGGATTGTGGTGCTACCACCACAACACACAACACTTGACTTAACCAGAAGGAACTAATCCTTTTAAAGAAATTAACTTATTAGAAAACATAGTTGCACATCCTGGATTTAAGAAATTATTTAGAGAAGACTGTCTTCAAGTTAAGATTATTGATCTTGGTGGAGGCAATGGTGATAAGGCTAAGTTGCTAATAGATAATATTCCTGCTCAAATTATTACTTATTTAGATATAGACATCAGCCCTTACATGAGCGCCATAGCTCTTAAGAATTTAGAGAGATTAGTTGATTCTGGTGTTAGAATAGTTCAGCTTGGATATATTGATTCAGTTAATGAAGTTTTACAAACAGTTCTCTCATTAAGTGAAGAAGAAAAACAATCTATTGCAAGAAAAGAATTTGAAAAAGCACTTTCCATACATCAAAGTTTGGAAGAAATATACCTTATGAATGAAAGAATTGATCTTCCTCTTTATTGTGCTAGAAATATAGCTTCTATTCTTGAACAAAAAGCAGACAAAAAAAGCAAATCACAATTAAAGAAATTAGTTAAGTGTGAAGAAAAGATGCAGAGTATATTTAAAGATGCAATCAATGGCAAACTTTTTACTCCTGAAGAGATTGACAGGTATGAAAAATTATGTGATATACTATCAGAGTTTTGTTATAATATATTAGAATCTCAACGCATTAATCATTTTTCTCAAAAACCATTCAATCCTGAAGAATTTCAAAGATTTCGCAGATATTTTATGTGCAAATATTTTGTGAATACTATTAATAATCTAGCTGAAGCCTGCAAAGAATATTTAAGACAAACAACTTACATAGTTAATGAACAAGATCCTAACAAATATAATAATTTTATAACTCTCTGTCTTGAAAGAAGAACACTCTCTAATTATTTAGTTGCTTACTTTAATAGATTAAAAGAAGTCTTAAAGCAGGGAGATTTTGAAACATTTGCCAAAATGCATCCCTACGAGCATACAAAAGCAGTTTGGACAAACCTGATGTTTTTTGGTTTAGAAAGCTCAACATTAAAGGCACTGAATTATGATAATAGATGGGAATTTGAGACAGTAAGCATAGATAAAAATAGACATAAGATTGGTGTTATTGTAGGAGTTTCTAAATTAGAAGATGAAGAATCAGATTTTGGATTAAGAAGACTAGAAAGAGAGATATTATCTACTTTTGGTGAAGATACAGTTGCAATAGCAGATAGATCTAAATCTAGCAATGAAAAATCATTAAATACATCAACTAAAGGATTAACTTTAGACTTTATGGATTTTGAAACAGTTAGCAAAGTTCTTGGCTTGCTAAGCAATGACAATGAACAAAAATTCTACTTGCTTTTAGGACAAACCCTGGGAAATTATTCAAAAGAAGAGAGAACATTACTTATTCAAAACTTTTACAAGCAGATGAGGCAAGGAGATTTCTTTTTGGTTGGTGTTGATATGGCTCCTGAATGCAAAACTCAAGAAGCAAGAGAATTAAGACTTAAACAAATGAAAAATGAATATTGCAAAGGAGAAGACTTTGTAAGAACTGCAATTAATTCACGAACTGCTAATATTAATGTTGAGTATGATGAATCAGCAAACGATGTTGTAATTCATGTTGAGAATGATGGACAAAGAAAAGAATTCTTAAGATCTCATAAATTCAGTTATCAAGAGATAAATGAGTTGTTAACTAATGCAGGCTTAAAAATTATAGGATCAGCATACTACACTAATCCAAGAAACACAGATTTCGGCTTAGAATATTCAGTAATGTTGTGTCAAAAGGTGGAGAATGAATCTTGAAAAATGGAGATGTTTATTATTTCTAAGACTTTCTCTTGTTTTTAATTCACACTCAACATTATAGCAATAGCCATTTTTATCAAGTTCTTTACCACAATTCACACAATATTTTCCTTCTTTATTATTCAGAGTAGCTTAAACTGTTTGTTCTGCTTCAACAGAATTGGTTTCTTTGCCAACGTTTTTCCAACATAGAAAGTTGTTGAGCTCTATTAATTTTTGGACTACTGGATTGGCTATATTTATTTTGTATAATTCTGTTCCACCGAGCATTCTTGTTTTTATTATTATTTTTCTTTCTTCTAAATCTGGCCATAATTTTTTAAGTGTTTGAAAATTAACATTTGCATTTTTTGCTATTTCAGTAATTGGATAATCAAAGTCTCTAGAATATATTAAAAAGTCAAGTATTCTAATTAGTGGATAACTTCCAAATGTTTGTATGAATATTGATTCTTCTTCCATGTATTACAGAAAGTATAACTAATATATATACTTTTTGGTATTGTTGATTGTATTCTTTGTAATAGTAATATTTTTATAATTGTTAAGAATTATAAATAATAAATGGAAAATGATCAATTTAAAGGATTTATTGTTAAGAAACTTTTTCATCACGGATATATTGGTGGTAAACATACAGATATTGAAAACTTAAAGAAAGGACTTCCAGGACATAATAAAGGAGATGTTATTGAAGCTGCCAAAGAACTTATAAGAGAAGAAATACTTCTAACAAAACCAACATCATATGGATTGCATGTTTCTCTCAACCCTAAAAAAAGAGAAGAAATTGATAAATATCTTAGATAGTTTATTCAGTTGTTGCTTCTGGTAAGTATAAGAATTTGAATTCTTTGAAATAGTGCAGGCTTTCAACTGTTCTTATGCAGTCTTTGAATTTTTCTCTGAACTCACCCAATACTTGGTGGAATTCCTCTCTGCCTCTTGCTTGCATTTCAAACTCAAAGTCATGTTTTCCTAAGGCCTTTGTTGTGTAAATAATATTTGGATTGTATCTTAACCAAGTCCACATTGACTCTTCTTTTTGTTTGTTAAAATTCTTTACTTTTAGAAATACTTTATAATACTGAAATCCCAGTAATGAAATATCAAATTGTGCCCTGAAACTTTGTATTATTCCTTTCTTAACCATGTTTTTGATTCTCAAACTTACTGCTTTTGGTGATAGTTTTACCTTTTGGGATATTTTTTGTATTTCCTCTCTTCCACTTGGTGCTAATATTTTTAGTATCTCCCAATCTGTTTTATCCCCTTCCCATTTTGGCTCTGCAAGGCCATTCATCGTGTCGTATTTTGTATCATCATCTTTATCTCCAAGTATGTAAGATCGTCTAAACTGGTATGCTTCTACAACCAGAGATATTTCTCTGTCTTCTAAATAATCTCTAAACTTGTTTAAGAACTCTTGATAGTATTCATCAAATTCAACTACGTTTCTTGCAAGGTAAACAATATTATAATCCCAATAACCATTGCTCATCACAAGCCATGCGACTGATTTGTGCTTGGCTAAATAATCAGTAAATGCTTTTTCAGCCTCCGGACTAAAATTCTGCACCTTAACATAAACCTTGAAAGCCATAAATCCAAGCTTGTGAACATCTAGAATTGTGTAAAATCCCTTGACTATTCCTCGATCTATTAAGCTTTTTATTCTATAACTAATGACTTGCTTGCTTAATCCGACTTGTTTAGACATTTGCTGTAATGACTGTCTTGCATTAATATCCAATTGATAGCAAATCTTCTTATCCTTAAGGTCAAGTTTCGGAATCTTTGATTGTTCAAACATAATTTGACAATAGATACTTTAAGTATAAAAATCTATTGCTTTTGTAAGAATATTTAATCATTTATTTTATTAATCTGTAAGTCTTGTATATTTACATGATTATAAATCATGTCAAAAGTATGTTTTCATTTGATGAATTTATAGATGGGTTAATATATGGTGCAGTTCTTGGAGGAAGCCTTTGTTTAGGAGCATGGATTAATTATTTAACAGATGATAGATCAAAGATACAATTTACAGATCCATTTGTTTATTCACATATAACTTTGGAAGAAGCATTGAAAAGCCAAGGCTCTCTGGCAATATCGTCAATAAAATTAGGCAGTCAAAGCTGGAAAATAAACATTGACACATCTGAGTATTTGCAGTTTAAAGTACAGAATCATGATCCAAAAGAAGTAAAAGATTTTGTTAAATATGTAACATATAAACATCCACAAATCATTGCAATAGCAGAGAAAATAACTGAAAGATGCACAACTCCTGAAGAAAAAGCCAATAAAATACTGGAGTTTGTTCATCAATATGTTTATGATAAAAGAAGTGAAGGAAAAACTAATTATGTAAGATTTCCTCTAGAAACAATTGTTGAAGGCAATGGAGACTGTGAAGATCTAGCTATTCTCGGAGCTGCTTTGATGAAAGCCATAAAACTTGATGTTGCATTAATATATTTTCCTAAACAAGAAGGCGAAGAAGCAGGACATATGGCTTTAGGAGTTGTTGGAGATTTTAAAGGAAGTCGCTTGGAACTTAATGGAAGAAAATATTTTTGTGCTGAAACAACAGGAACTGACTGGCAAAACAAACCTTCCACTAAAAAGATTGGAGAAATACATAAAGATTACATAGGCAGAAAAGCATTTGTTTATGTAGTGGAATAAGAAATATAAGAGGAAAAATCAGTTTATTCATCAACTGGTTTTAATTCTCCGAAGACTGCAGATCCTTTTGTGTCATTCCAACTGCCGTCTGAAAGTCCAAACCATGGATATCCTAATTTTCTGTATGTGTCTATTGTAATTGGTGTCGGTAGTGCTTGTTGTCCTGTTATTTCTGGAAAATCTTTGCTATCAATTAAGTATAATGTCATTGATTGAACAGAATCTGGACTCCAAGTATTAAGGCCATAAGGATCTGGATAGATCTTTTGCTTGATTTCACCGCCTCTGCCAAGACCCATGCTTGAAACTCCTTTTGAATTTCCACCAAGAGTTATCAGATTAGGATGGCCTGGTGACTCCCTAAACCTAGAATGTGATTTGCCTCCTTGATATGTTCCTGCTCCACCACCTAAAGTTCCACCTGCACATTCTAAGGTAAGTAAATCATCATCTTTTAAAGAACCAGATTGAGAATCACTTCCAACAGCGTGTTCTTTAGGAAACATTCTTGGATATTTACTTGAAAAATCTGGCTTTTGCTGATAAACAACTAATTGAATTCCTCCAATATCTTCCTTGCCTGTCAACTGCCCTTCAACTGTTTGTCCGCTGCCTAATTGAGCTGCAACAAATTGATAAACTCTATCATCTCTGTCTTTCCAGCCATCAAGCCATGGTTGTGGAGGAACTACCATATAATTTCCTTCTGCTAAAGCAACATTTACTTTTTGATCTTTTGTTTGAAATGGCCTTCCTGTTACTGCATTAATATTTCCTGCAGCAACAATCAATGCTCGAGGATCATGATATTTTCTTCTGAAGCTAAGCCAGAGTGCTTCTTGAGAATACATTGGCATGAAAAAACCTTCAGAATTCCAATTTTTTGGAACTCTTGACTGAAAATCACGAACTCGGTATATTGGAAAGTTTCCAAGATTTGCAGGAAGATCATTGATTCTGCCTTGAGGAACTCTTACAGTTCTTTGAAAACCAATTGTTAGTCCGCCAACAACAATATGCTCTAGCTTTAATGGCTCTGCACTAGGCTCAACTATTTGATTATCAACAACATAAACACTTATAGGAATCATTTTAAACCTCCAATTGTTTTAAGATTATTATAAAGCAAAGAATTTATATAAAATCTTTTAATGATTTTTTTGACAAAAGAGGATCAGTATTTGAATCTCTTTTCATAGTCTTTATGATTCATCCACTCAAGAATAAGACTTATTACTATTATTTCATCAGTTCTTATTGAATAAATTAGTCTCCATCCTTTTGGAAGGTCATATTTCCATAAATTTGTAACTTCATATTCTATAATGTATTCTTTAGGAATTAATCTTTTTGGTACTTGAATTCCGCAAAAAGCATTTTGTTCAATGTTATCTAATGCTTGGTTTATGACTTTAAATAACAATCTTTTAGAATCATCTCCATGTTCTAACTTATAAAATGCCTCCTTTAATTTCTCATCTGCAAAACGAGTTGTTGATGGTAGCTTCATTTGTTTCTTGCAAGTTCTGCTCTTTCATAGTATTTTCTGGCGCTTTCCGGATAAAAAATCCAACCAACCTTTCCTTCTCCATCTATAGATATCTTTCTAGAATACAATAAGTAGTCAATAATTACACTAAATGTTTGGTACATGACCTTTTTAGGTAATTTATTCCATAATTTATTCTTAGTAAATTCCCCGTCATGTTTTTTAATAGTTTCCTCAACCATCAGAAGGGTATCAAGTCTAGGAAAACGAAAAGAACTTGATTTCTTTTTTATTAATAATTCTTTTAACATGGCTTATCAATTGATATACTAATCAATTGATATATTTAAATATTTCTATTCTAGAAGATAATTTAACTAATATTATTATAAAATTGGTTTGCAGAATACACGACATACATTATTGGCAATAAATAATTTGCAAGAACATTTAATCTTGTTCCAAGATTTGGATCAATTGCCTGTACAGGCTTAACTATTTCTTGCTTAGCTGCGTTTGTAATTTCTTCAATACCACTAGTTGCAGGCGCTGCTTTGTTTAATGCTCCTGGAGTAGCACGAGCTACTTGAATAATTTGGCTTAATCCACCTTGTGTTGGTCCTCTAATTTCAGTTACCATAACTGCTATTAATAGTGCAAAATTTAAAAATGTTTCTAAAACGAGTAGATAAAAACTTAATGTTTTCTGATTTTGATTTTTAAGGTTATGAATTTTCTTTTATTTTGGAAATAGGTTGTTAAAAAATATATTATTATGCCGATTGCTGTGACTATTAATGGAATAATAATATGCTTGATTTTTATATATTTAGTTTTTTCAGCATTGTTATCATTCAATATTATATCATTATTATTTTTTATTAATTCGTCTTTTTCTTTTATTGCTTGTGTTGTGATTTCATTATTTGCTGTGCTTATTATGTTGATTTGTAATTCTTTGGTTGTTTTAGCTCTTTCTGCTTCGGCCTTGATTTTAATTAAATGATTTCCTGTTGCTTTTATTGAGGGTATTATTTCTAGGTTGATTGTTTGATTCTTTTTTACATATAATTCGTTGATTGTTTGAGATTGTGCTTTCCAATCAATAGGAACATCTATACTTACGTTTATGTTCTTTAAATAACAAGTTCCAATATTTTTTATTGAAACGCTTATTTGTGCTGTTTCTCCTTGATTTATGCTGATTTTTGAAGGGGTATTTATTTCCACTTCTCTTTTGCAACCTTTGGTGTAAGATAAGCTTGGATTTGTTGTTCCTTGACTGGTTCCTGTACTAGTTCTGCTTTGTGTTGAAGATTTTCCCATGATAAAAGCATCATTAGAATTATCAAAAAATGTTGTGCCAGAAAAAACAGGACTAGATAAAGTTACTAAAATAAAGATGAATAATATAAGTTTCATTATTTTTACTTACAAGCTGTTATAATGCCTCCAGTTATTTCAAGCTTGCACCATTCCTCGCAGGTATTATCAGAAACCTTAAACTTGTCACATACTCTAAATTTTGATGATGTTAGTCCTGTTTTAATTTCTCCTGCATCAATACTCTTGTATTGTGGTGAAGTTATGTTTCCGGAAACGTTCACACTTCCACTTGCATCTATATCTTGAACAAACAATTTAGTAATTCTATTAGCAAGACTTCCTAAGAAAGAAAAGAATCCAGTTCCGGTTGTTGTAATATTTCCAGAACTCAAATTTAAGCTTCCATCAGCATCTTTAATAGCAAATCTTTTGCCGTTATCATTTGCTTTTACTTCAGCTATAGAGTTATTTAATGCTTGTTCAATTATAGTAATTTGTTTTTGTGCGGTAAGATTTAATGTAGTTGAATGTAAATTTGCTTCTGCTTCGATTGCTGCAGTATCCTCTGGTTTTTCTCCATTAAGTAATGATAAACTTTTTGCTTCGAGTATTTTTGCTTGGGCAATTTCAAACTCAGAATTTATCAATGTTTTTGCCTGTTCACCTGCTTGTTGTAATTTTATTATTTTAGATTCAATGCTTTCACCAGTAGTAGTAGTAATCAATTTTAAGGCAATCTTTTGCTGCTCTATTAAAGTAGAATTTGCAAAGTCTCGTGCATAATTTAATTTAGATTGCCAGATGGCTTTGTTAAGGTCTTTAAATCCTGTTTTTACTTTTATAATGTCTGCTTCAAATGATTTAGTAGTTATTTCATCAACATCTTTCCTTAAAAAATCAAAGATTGTCAACCTTCTTCTATCTCCCTGACTTTCATTATTGATTAGTATCTCCAAAAAATAATCCTGAGACGCATTATTGCAACTAGCTCCCACTCCTTGACGCTCTGTCTTCCACTCTCCAAAATCTCCAGTTGTTAAATTAGCAACACTAGAAAAGCACGGCCCCCCCCCAATTCGATCATTATAAACAGTAAAATTAAACTCAAAAGTGCCTTTTTGAAACTCAGTACCCTTAAAATGCTGGCCTTGCCAAACACTTACATTACCCGCATAAACAATAGAAACCAAACTAAACAAAGCAATAACCAACAAAAACCCCTTTTTCATATTAAGAACTAAATAAATACTTTAATATAAAAACCTTGTTATTTTGTCGCCTTGGTATAAGGTTGTGATATATGTCATGGCTCAACACATGTCAAGAACTACCTACTAAAGTAGGTAGCGTGTAGTTCTTGAGCATGATCGAAAACTGCTCGTCGTGTCAAGAAATAACAAAAATAAATATAATGTGTTATTTCTTGATCACACTCGACAATTTCATGAATTAAATAAAAATGTGAAATTGTCGATGTTTCTACTGACTTAAATTAGTAGTGTATCTCAAGAGCAGTTTTCAATGTATTGACGAGATTTACAATAAATAAACAGTGGAAACTGCGTATGATTATCTTGACAAAGTGTGAATTCATACCTTGAGGAAGGTGTATAAGTAAAAGTAGGAATGTGTATGAAAATCTTCACAGTTTCTTCCGAATGAGAACTAATATACAAGAAGTCAGAACTCAGATGATTAGTCAAGATACGGTCTGAGTTCTTCAAAATTCTCAATCCAGTAATCAACAACCGGGTTGGTCCTGAAAATAATTTGAAATGCACGTGCAAACTCAGCAAGTTTTTCGATGCGAAGTTCTCCTTCTGGTATCATTCGCATAATAAGCCCTTGTTCTGTAGTATATATCCGGTTCACAAGTTGTCCATCTGCAAACTCAATTGTTTCGAAAGAGTCTACCACTCCCTCAAGATCTGTTTGCCGGAGTTCAAGCTTACCAGTAACTGGATGCGAGAAGGACATATCGCAATTGATAGAAACTATTTTTATCGTTGAGCTTGGTCCTTTATCCGGACAATTCTGCTGAGAATCACATTGATACTCAACTCTATACCATCGTTCTCCTTGTTCTTCTCTGATTTTTCTCATAGCACTTTCTCGCTTTTATCTTTTGTTCTTACTTTTTTCAACCATACATAATTAAGATACAAATATTATAATAAAAACATTTCTATAAATCCATTGATTTTTTTAGGACTATTCTCTAATTATTGTTTCAGCCCAGCCAGGAGCATAGCTTGCAATTCCAGAAGCTGGCTTAAGAAGTAAACTGTTTCTAATATTTGGAACTAATATTCTTCCACCTTCTTCAACACTGTACTCAGTTCTTACAAGAACACTATCTTGCTCTAAAAATACTCCTGAAGGCAACAATATTTCTCCATAATGTCTTCTGTCTTCTCTAACTAGCCTTAATTCAACAGGAAACAAATGCCCTTGAGTTCTCTCGGTATAAAATGATCCTAATCTTATAGTTGCATCTCCAACTCTTGGCTTTCTAGTGATTAATTCAGTAACTATTGATAATGGATCTAAAATATTTCTAAAAACTTCTGGCTCAAATGTATCTGAACAAATATCCTGACACTCAGAATCTTGCATTGTCACTCTATTATTTCTTCTGTCATAAAGAGTAAAAGTAATATCATGTCTATCTTCCTCAATAGCATCCATCATTGAAAATAAAGGCCTTACTCTGCCATTTTCCATTACTCCAATTGTTTTAAACATTGCATTATCATAAAATCTTTTTATCATCGCGCCAATAAATGGAGTGTCAGCCACATTAAATGTAAACTCCATTGTATAAAGTTGTGATCCTTGATAGCCAGCAATTATTCTTTGAAGCAATTCATTAGAACTAGCACATCCTGGCAAGTCTGTTGTTTCAAACTCCTTGAATTTTAAACAAGCATCTGCAATATTTATTCCCTGATAGGCAACATCATAATTGTAAACTCCTAAAGGTGTTGGAAAACTAGATGTTGTACTAGAAGAAAATGCAGGCGCTGCAACTAACAAGCCCAATAAGTTTCTCACTCCTTTATTTATAGGTGCAGGAACATTAATATTTAAACACCCACTTAAAACAAGCGCTTCAAGCATTCATTAGAAAACAAAATCAATGATTTTTAAAGGTTATGAATCTTAATTATTTATTCTAATAATATATTATTGGTGTTTTTGATCATCGCTCAAAAACACTTATTGACAAAAGCTAATCCTAATATTTACAAAGAAGAAGTTAATAAAAGAATCAAAATTCTAAAGACGAAGATTATCTGAATCATAAGCAAATTAGCAAAACATCAAAGTTTTTGCAATTCAGAATTGCCTTTTTGAATGAAGTAAATATTTTAGGAGTTCACTTGTTTTAACATGTCGAAAACTGCCATGAAGCACGCTACTGACTTTAGTCTGTAGATAGTGACGAGTAGTTTTCGAGTGTGATCAAGAACTACACGCTACCTACTTTAGTAGGTAGTTCTTGACAAGACTTTAATTTTATTTATTAGTTCTTTGCAGTTTTCTATTGATGATTTAGCCGTGTCAAAATCCATTCTGTTGCCGTAATAAGTTAGAGCATTTCTTTTGTATCTTACATCATCAAATATCATGAACAAGTCATCTTTCTGCAAGATATCTCTTAAATAATATCCGAGACATAGATGATTCAGTATAGCATATCCTTTTTTGATTACTAACGCCTGCAATAATTCCAACATTGAGGTGTAATAATCCTCAAAGACAAAATTACAATTTTTCTCATTTATTTCTTTTATTATGCTTATTCTTTCCTCTGAAGTTTTTATTAATGAATGTGCTCTCTCTAAATCTGGCGACATCTTTCTTACTGAATTAGTCTCAATACAATCATTCCACGATGCTTCTTTCATTTGAGTACCTTTACATAATTGTTTAATGTTATGCCATTTATAATATTATTTACTAAATGAATGTTTTTGATTTCTTGGATGTTTTTATGCCTGAAGATCTGTATTTTTCTTTGAAGTTTTCTTTCAAATTCATCTAGAGATATCTCCTTTTTTGAAGGAGTTTCTAAATAAATGTCAATATCACTTATTTCTATATCTTCACCTTTAACATAAGATCCAAATAAAACAACAACAGGGTTGCTTAATTCTTGCCTTAAATAATTAATCAATCCTGATTTGAAGATTTGCCTTATGTTGAAAAGCTTTTTTTCAAGCAAGAAACTTTCATTTGCTCTATCAGCAGTATAAAAAATAATGTTGCCTGTTTTTATCGTAGTTAAAATCCCCTCTGATTCTAATTCCTTGCAATATCTTATAACCGAAGGCAAAGGAATCTTAAGAATTTTTTCAGTATGCCTTACCCTAAGCCTAGAAGTTGGCTTAAGAAAAAAGTATGCCTTAATCAGTTCTTTGATATTTTTCTTTATCATATGATAATATAAGTTATCAATTGATATTTAAAGTTATCGATTTTTTGACATGTCGAAAACTGCCATGAAGCACGCTACTGACTTTAGTCTGTAGATATTGACGAGTAGTTTTCGAGTGTGATCAAGAACTACACGCTACCTACTTTAGTAGGTAGTTCTTGACGATTTAATATTCTGGACAAGTATGCTAACTATTCTAGTTTGGATCGTATTAAAAGGAGTTGGTATAATTTAACTAACAAACCTTTTTCCAAGAATTTTTTTAAAAACTTGTAGAAATTTTGTTGTGTCCCAAGAATTATAATTTGTTCTTATATCGATGTATTTTTTATCTTTTTTTGTTTGAATTTCAAGAATAAGTGTTGTCCATGGCCAAAATAGATTTTGTCGACTAAAACTTGCTTTTTTAACTTTATTTATTTTTATTGTTTGTTTTTTAGGGATTAAAATATTTTTAATAATTAATTCGTTTTTATCAATAATTATATCTTTAAATCCGTAAAGTAATATTGCACCAAATAATATTCCTATAATTATTGCCATTATTGCAAGATTGTTTTCTGGCAGTACATAAGCTCCACCAAATACTAGAAATAAAGGTATTAAAAGCATGATAATTATGTAATATCTT
>Ga0209541_10006730_pt1 | contig 19500 bp, 24 predicted proteins | sample RifCSPlowO2_01_FD_184027 | JGI IMG/M metagenome (GOLD analysis project Ga0209541, IMG submission 184027) | Groundwater microbial communities from Rifle, Colorado - Rifle CSP2_plank lowO2_0.1 (SPAdes) (version 2) | ecosystem: Environmental > Aquatic > Deep subsurface > Groundwater | place... | reverse complement strand
CTCAACCACATGCGCGCCTACGTCCGCAACCAAGGCGATGCGTTCCAACGCACACTCGCCGACTTCTCCCACACAAAGGGAATCCCCACCCTTTAGGGTGGGGAGGATGTCAATCGGACAGGAAGGCACCTTAACTATGCCGCTACCCGCAAGATGCTGAGGCTTTGCCTGGAAGAGGCAGGAATCAAAAAGCGAGTGAGTTTTCATACCTTCCGCCATAGGAGCTATACCCGTTGCGTCCTTTCCATGGGGGAAAGCGCTACGCAAGCTCGCCATGGCCACATTGTAGGCAAGTCCCAAATGGGCCGGATTTACACTAATCTATCCGACCAAGAAGTCGACGCCAAATACGATGCGATGACCGGGAAGGCAGTAGAACAGGTACAACCAAAAGGATTGGTTGAAAGCAAGGTCTGCCTCCGCTGCCAGGCCAAGAATAAGCCCACGAATGTATCCTGCGAGTCTTGTGGCATAAGCCTAAATCCAGCTGCGCTGGTGGATGACCAGGAAATGATGGAAAAGGCAATTGCCAAGCTTGCAGGCCTTTTATCAAAACTCGTAGAACAAGCGGTCGAAGAAAAAATGAAAGTTCGGGAGGTAATGAAAGGGTAACTGTTAACACACTTACAAAATCATTATAAATAACTTTAAAGAATATGTTAATAACAATTAGAGCGATTCCGAGCTTTTCGGAATTATGTAGGGCAGAGTGCCATAGAACAAAAGGTCTAGGCATAGAATGTGGCAAGCGCCATTGCCTAGATTCTCTGTTTTTGACGATGTCTTTAAGCCCAAGTGGGTGTGGCATCGTGAGAACGGGGAGCATTCTCTATCGTAAGCAGCCACCTGAAGGCAGGGGGCATTGCACGCATGGAGGATTATCCCCGTGTATTGTGTATCGAAATTATCGTGGCAGCAAAGAAAAATTATTGGCTTTTTGAAGGCGTCTAGCCCATCTACTATACGTCAGACTGACTTGGTTGAACGTATTCTCAAGGATAAGCTTGACGGATGCTTCTTCCCGGAAAGAAGTGCAAACAAGCGCAGATGCATAAGAATGCGTTCTATTTCTGCAGAACAGTTAAAGATGTATGCGTGTGTGCGTGCGTCTGTTTGCCGTTCTGTTAAAGCTCTCATTGAGCGGAAGCTACTTGAAAGGGATGAAGCGGGCAGATATGCGCTAACTCATAGGGCGAGCATGCTGGAGGCCGTAAAATGAATTGGGCTGTTTATAGCCTCCAACAGCTGGAGAAGCTCTTACGGCTAAATCCAGAGCTTAAGCAGTTTATTGAAACCTATGAGAAGAAGCGCCTGGAAACTACCACTCCACCAGCGGGTGAAGGTGAGGAATTAGCGGGGGGAAGCCCATGATGAAGGTTTCCGGGAGTGAGCTAGGTAAAGCCCATTACCTAAGCCTGAGAGAGCGATCCCATCTAGAGGAATTAATTGTACACTCGCCTTGTCAAAAGCATTGCGTGTTTTGTCAGGCTCTTCTGGAAAAACTTTCTTCTGGTAGACGATTAAAGATTCCGCCAAAGAATGGCCGGCGTTCTGTGTGGAGAGACCTAGAAGCGTGATGTTTAACCCAAGGAGGAATTCAATGTTTCACAACAGATTTCGAAACGACCTAATCGCATATATGAAGGCATGCAAAGATAAGGAAGTAGAGCAGATTCTTGTCCAAGATCTTCGGCACCAACTCGCTGAATATGTTGGTTCGGATCGGACAAAGTTGAAATTTGCTGAGGATCACTTAAAGAAAATAGGGTTCTTGCTGAAAGAGAATACAATGGCGTATCGTGTGAATTATGCGGTAATTCCAAAATACTTGGAAGATCCGCACCAGCTTTTATTGTAACCGTGCAAGGGTAAACCAATGAGTCAAAATGCACCAGCGAAGGGGGATCAACTTAAGGTAGAGCTCCGCCGGGAGCTAGTTAAACAATTGATTCCCCGACAATTTTCTCAATCGGCCATAGCTACAAAATTAGATGTTAGTCGCTCTACCATTCAAAGGGATGTAGAAGCTATTAAGGCAAGAATTCGGGATGAGACTTCAAACAGCCGGCCTAGTGACTTTCTTGCCGGCATCATCATCAACCATGAGGTTATTCTCCGTGAGCTGTGGAAACTTGCGGATTCAACTTCACACCCAAACATCAAATTAGGGGCGCTTAAGCAAATCAGCTCACAATGGATTGCTCACACTGAATTGCTATACAAATTAGGGTTTATCAATGAGGCAGTGAAGGGAACACCAGAAAACTTGAGTTTTGTGGACTACTTGAAGCGCGCGGCTGATGAGAAGAAGGCCAGGGAACTTATGCGCGTGAAGGGTTCTGGGGAACCCACGAAGGCAGGGTTTTGCTTGCAATGTGGGAGTAAGGAGCATTTCCGGGGCGAATGCGGGTTGCCGTTGGGTTAGTTGTCAATTATTCTTCAATTAGCAGCAATGGGTTATAGGAACGGAGTGGGGTTGTGTTTAAAACCACTTTTAGGGGATCTTAAACACAACAGATTTACTTTATGTGCTCTGCCTTAGTTTGGGCAACACGTTCGGCAATGATTTCTTTGGATTGATTTGATTCCATGTGTTAGGCAGACCGTATCTTCTACGGTTTGCCCATTTTTTTGCACGAGCATGGCTTTGCCACAGTCAAGGCAGGTAATTTTATGGGGCTCCATTCGAAATCCCTCCTAGTATAATAGGTCACCACTTGCATTTAAATGTGTGTGTATTCTGGGCTTGCAGCGTGACAATGAACAGTGCATACGTCGATTCCTCTAAATAACTATTTTAGGGGTAGAGTGCGGACTTAAGGTGGGGGAAGCCTTTGGGCGCAGCAAGGGTAGGTAGACTTAAATGAATGACTTAACACACGTTATTACAGGGTGGAGATATGCCAACGATTAAGAAAGACGCATCCTCAAAAACCGTGATTTATGACTTACTAAAAGATCTGGAAAACCCCTTGCCAGAAAGAGATATCATTCTAACTTGCCACCTGTACTTAGAGTTTATAATGGATGAAATTTTGATGGAATATTTCTGTCCGTCTAGCTTGAAGGAGTATTCTAATGGTCGAAGAGGAAAATTTAGTGAAATTCTTATATTTTTGGGTTTCTTTAAAAAAGTGAATCTACTGCAGGCTGTTGGGATTATTGATACAGACCTTGCCAAAGGAATTTTCTTGCCTATAAATAGCACTCGCAATGCCGTATCCCATAATCTTGATATGGGTGAGGTCACCTACAAAGGTAACCTAATCATTCAAGGAAATGGGTTGGAAGAATACAAAAAAGACAGTATAACTGCATGGACCACTTTAAATGCTGTTGTTGGTGTGTTACTTGAACAGCCAAACAAATTTTGGCGGTCTCATTTGGAGTTTAAACTTGAGAAACCAACTATTCATATTGGTGGGAGAGCCTCCCTATTTATTGAACTAGGGAAAGAGGAAAATAGCACCGAAAAAAATTAGCCCTTCATTTCCTTTATTTTTTTCAATGCAGCCTTACCTTCCTGGGTTAGGCCATAGATACTGATGTTTCTCTCACTTGGATTCAAACGCTTGACAAGGCCATATTTTCCTAATTCCCCTATTGCCTGACTAACTGTAGGCCTATGTGAGTTAAGCTTTTTGGCCAAATCGGTGGGATTGTTAGGGATTGACAGAGCTTCCAAGATCTTTGTTCTTAATTTACCCCTTCTAACGAAAGAAACGACCTTCCACATGCTAATAGGGGCATTTTTAGGGGTTTTAAGAGAGCGTTAGAAAGAGCGTAGGATTTTATAAAAACTTCCATTACTGTAAGTTAAGGTCAGCAATGAAGAAACGATATATTTTGGCCGCATTAATTATTCTGGCTCTACTGGGATTTCTATTCCCATCTGAAACGAAGGATAAAACATACGCTGATGAAGAGGCCGATAAAGGACGGGCAGAAAAAGAAATAAGTGCCGCAATAAGCGAGATTAAAGGTTGGCTCAACGTAAACGAAGTGGGGGTGTTTGATTGGGAAGGGCTTGCTAATCCAAAAGGAGATGGCATAATTGTCGCTGGCTCACATAATAACGAAAGAATAATTGCGTATGTGGTAAATTTGGAGAAATCTAATTATGAAAGAATATGCGCGATAAATGGCACAGGCATGCAGTACTTAGATAGAAGGGTTGCTAATGGTAAAGTCCAATATTGCGAAAATTTAAGCTTCGATGATGTAGAAAATTTTTTTAAATAAATAAATCTGGACACTGTTTCGGTCGCGGTTTTCCTGAAGTCTATCCTAAGTCTGGAATGCCTAACTAAAGTTTACTAGCTAACACTACGTTTTAGTGTTTCCAGGGCGTTGGTTTTGAGAAGAAGTCTGGCTGCCAACCACATTTGTAAATGGTCGCAGACTTGATACCAATTGATTCCATAATTCTCAGAGTTTCTTTGATTATCTCTGGTTCTAGCTTAGCATATAACAGTTGCGTTTTTACAGTATCGAGTTCTTCCGGATGTTCTAGGGCATTTCTCATTTCCCTTGAAATGGAAAGTTTTTCAACATCGTTGAAGGCACTAAATGCCGCCCCCGTCGTGAGTTGTTTCAGTAGGGGGGCTGTTGCCGCCGGTTTATAGATGTGCGGGACGCCAGTGTCAAAAGTTTGCAGCCATCGAGTGATGGAAAATTTCCTGCTGTTTGTTTGGTTCGTCTGCCTTCGAACCATGGCATCAAAACCAATCCATGCAAAAACGAGGGCGGCTCGCAGGAAGGCTCTTTCATCAAATTCTCGGTTCGTATAGTTGGGAAGTTTGTGTATTTCCTCAGCTCTTTCCAAAAAGAGCCTCGAATCAATGATTGATTCGGCATCGTATCTGACGATTGTGAAGTTTATCACCTCTACACCTTTGCAGCATTGCGATTAAACCATTCCTTGATTTTTTTACGCCATTTGGCCAATCGTGGCCTGAATGTTCTCACGCTATTCCAAGAGAATACATTGCGCTGAGCATCTTGCCAACTCACTGTATGAATTGTTTGTAATGCGCCCACCACTAGACTAATTACAATAGTCAGCACACTAAAATATGCGGTGGCCCACACAACTTTCTGATTCTGTGCTTCTTGGAAATTTTGGTCTTCTTTTTGGTGTTTTTCTTCGAGCAACCGGCCTTTTTCGAGTTCTAGCTCGTCGATTCTTTCCCGTATTTTGCTTAACTTATTTCTAACTTTTTCGCCGTAATCTAAAAAGAGGTCTGTTGCGTGCTTGAATTCGTTTCCCATAAACGTGTTGGCGAGGTAATTCTTGTATTCTTCGGGTAAATCGCTGGCCTCAATGCGTGTTTTTACGTGGGCGATGAAACGTGCAAATTGAGTTAATTCACCATCTCGAAAATCTTCCAAGAGGTTCCTTTGCCGGTGGAAGGCTTTAAGTTCCACGTCGATAGAATTCATCGTGAAATTGCCGTCTTGTTCTTTAGCCGCTAGTGCTTCAGGCCAATAGGCATTGCAGTCTCCTGCTGTGGAGGCTTTTATATCTAGCCCCGGAACGGCTCCTGCTAAGCATTGGTATCTTTTTTGCAAAAAATAATCCGAGTAGTATTGCAAAAATCCCTGCCATTGCGCTAACCTTATAGCGTTGAGAACATCGTTGTTTCCTCCATCGCAAGAGTTAAGGGGTCGGCTAAATGGTGGGCTTGGCAAATTTGTATAGAGCACAAGTCGATCAGTCCTTTCGCTGCTGGTTTCGTCAAAGGCAAAAATAACTTGGTTGCCTCCATATTCCTTTACGAAAAATCGGGGTGACGAGAACAGCCCGCCAATATTTATCAATTGTTGTGAAAACTTCTTGGATTTGTCGAGCGGAACTTCATACCACTTGTTTGGGGAAGGCACAGTCAAACGCCCGAAGTAATCGTTTTGCGTCGTCCCTATGACCACGATGGCCCCAGAACCGTAGGAACTGCCTCCTGTGGATGCAGACACCCCAAAAACGGTTTCGGCAACACCCAAGTATTTGTCATTCTCATTCGCAAACCAAGGCGATTCGGAAGAGGTTATGCACTCTTTTTCTGACTGTGTTTCCTTCACCACGCAAAAAGCGTCGGCAGCGTAGCGTTCTGTCGGACTTTTATCCCAAAAAGGAAAACTGCAGTTTAAGTCCATTGTTGAGAGGCCTTGGGCTTCGAGGCGTGTTTTCCATTGTAAGCAGAGGTTTGTGTCGTGGCCAACTGGAAACGGTGGGGTTGGAGAAGCAGTGGAAAGATTCAAAGCTTTGGTGTAATCTGGCATGCGGCTTAAGTCGTATCCTATTGAAACCAAGAGCTGGTAGTTTGTGACCCCGCAGACTTGTTCTTTGGCAAATGCAAGTGGAACTAAAAGCAAGGCAAGAGGCAAAAGAAGGTGCAAACGCATAAGTAAAATCAGTTACAAAACCTAAATAAATCAACCCCCCAAAAATAATTCTCCTCTCTTGGAAGTAGGCTTTTCTTCCTGCATTTCTTGGCATTGCCTAATAAGGTCAAGGAGCTCAATAATGCCCTGCTAGGTTAAGTGAAGGGCATGCCCAGCCAATTTTTTGAGCCTTGGTTATCTTTTGAGGGCAACTTTTATATACCCCTTGGGACACATGTACATGGCCAAAGGAACTTGCTTTGAACTAGGGGGCTAGTGCCCACCGGTGGCTTTGAACCGAGGGTTTCGGTTCCGCTAATTCGGTATATATAGTTTCTCGGGAGGAAGGTATGTATGCCGGTAGCGCAGCAAGCCTATTATGACAGAGTCTTTTGCCTTAAAGTGCTTTGACTAATTTTATTTTATCGTGAATACCCCGTGCTCTTGGCGCGGGGTCATTCATTAGATAAGCAGCGTAATAGCGATTTTTGTTGTTTCTAGCTTCTAGCTTGCGTCAGATTCTTTCCAGCAGTTCAGTCAGCCTATTTTGGTCTATCCTGAGCATTCCTGCGGCATCAGCGAGGGTGCCGTCTGTTTTGAATCGATCTAGTTTTTGCTTGAAGGTGCGGACGAGTTTGGGGTCGAGGCCTTTGGTGCGGGCGCGCTGGCCTTGCTTGACCACCCAGAGCTCTGGGTGGCTGTTTAGGAGGGCGTAGAGGTCGGCGACGTCTTTCGTGCGTTTGAAGGCGTCCGTGCGTTCGGGGGCCGCTTTGAGCTTCATTTCGATGAGGACTTTGGCGGCGGGCACCAGGATGGGGACACCTTTGACTTTTATGCGCGTTTTTTCGCCTTGGTAGACCTTTTTGAGGAGGGGTTCGGGCATGGCGTGCGGGCAGGGCGTGGGGGTGGCGAGGTCGAAGTAGATGTAGGAGAGGTTGTGGATGGGGTGTTTCTTGCTTTCTTCTGGGTGGAGTTCTTGTTCGGTTTCGCTGTGGAAGATTTTCACCCAGCGGAAGGTCGAGTGGCGGTGGAACCCCATTTTTTCCAGCTTGGCGTCAATGGTTCCGGGCTTGACTTTTTTGGGGTCGAAGAAGATGTCGATGTCCCTGGAGCCGAGGTGGACCACGTCCAGGCCTTTGAGGAGGTAGTGGACGGCCCAGCCGCCCATGAGGCCGATGCGGGCTTGGTCCCTGTTACTGAGGTTTTTAAAGAACTCGTAGAGGAGTTCGTCGGACTTTTCAACCATGAGTTTTTCCATGGCCTCACATCCGGTTGTCCAGCCATTCTTCCAAGAGCAGCCTGCCCTGTTCCTCGGCGAGGCCTCCCATGCTCAGGAGGTCGCTTAGCAGGATGGGGGCGGGCGCGACTTGGAATCCCTTGACCTTTTGGCCCTGCCCGAGGAGGGATTCTATGCGGGTGGGCACGAGGAAGAGATTGGCTTGGCTCTTGGAGGTCGCGCGCAGGCAGTTCTTGGCGCGCAGGTAATTCTCCCACTGGCCGGCGTCGGCTTCCCGGATGTAGGCGTGAACTTGGTCGGTTTTCACGTAGGGGTGGTAGAGCTCGCCGCCAGCGAAGGCAGTGAGGGCATAGGGTAGTTTGGCTTCCTGGAGGAGCTTCAGGGTTGCCGTGAAGCCGAGGGGGCTATAATAGTCGATGGTATCTAGCCCGCTGAACGGCCGGGCCAGCGAAATAAGCTTGACGAGGTCGCTTGCTTTGGCCACGCGGTACTCGGAGGTCTTGGAATCCTTGACCACATAGCCGTTTTTCTCCAGTTCTTTGGTTACAAAGGTGTACGTGGGGCCGTACGTGAGGGATCTCCCGTCAATGATCGGGAAGGGCGTCTTCTGCTTGTATTTAACCTCGTCGTCCTTCTTGTTCAGCAAGGCGACCGCGCCCTTGCGGAGCGCCAGAATGCTCCAGGTCTTGTCCTTGTTCTTTAGCATCCAGAGCAGGGAAACTAGCCGCTTATCTGTCAACTCCATACTATTATCTGTTAAACAGATAATATATAAATATAACGAATAGTGGCTATTATAGGTTAATTGCTCCCTCTGAGGTCTCTAACTAATTCTGGAGCTTTATTTGCAACTTATATAATTGCTGAATCAAACCATCTGGCCCCTATCACTATCCAGTGATATATCCTTGTTTGGTGATCTGCTTTACAGAAACACAGAAACCGTTATTAACCAGAACAACCCTTAAGGTGGTTAGAGAAACTTTTACCGGTTCGCGGAATCGGAACCCTAGTTTTGGAGCCCACCGGTGGCGTTATGCGCGGGATTTTGCTTGCTTGTCTGGCCGTGCTTGCTTTGCTGGCCTTGAGTGGCTGCGTGATTGGGGGGTTTGGCGGCGTCATCGTCAAAGACCAATACGACGCCTTGGCCGTGGACTGCCTCCGCAACAACTGGTCGTCGCCCAAGACGCAAATGAACTGCCTTGCCGGCGTGGGCGTGAAGCCCATGCAGGAAGGCGGCAACAACGGGAGATACACCGAGTTGTGCGCGGACTTCGCGCCCATGATTCTCTCGGGAAGGCTTGAGTACGTGTATGCGTCGGAGGAAACCGCCCTCACGCGCGCAATCGTCTACGACTGCGAGCAACGCGTGAAAGAAGCGGCCCGTGGGCAAGGCATCGTGAACTTTTTCACGCTCCCCCAGGAACTCTACAACGAGATGCGCGAGACCTGCGACACCCACCGCTGCATCGTGGAATGGATCCTGGCCAAGAACCTGCCGGCCGACCTCTGCCATTATGCGGAGGAGGACACGGACATCTGCCTGTGGAAAGTTGCCATGCAACGCAAGGACCCAAGCCAGTGCAAGTACTACCTGCCCCTTGCTTCCATAGTCTGCTATTACAACGTGGCCCACGACACGGGTGACATCGCCTTGTGCGAAAAAATACGCGAGGTCGCCAAGGAAGAAGAGGGCTTGTACCAGGAATGCCGGGAAAAGACCTGGACCGAATACCGGCAGGGTAAGACGACCTCCTACGTCGACGAAGCCGCCACCCAAACGAATTTAAGGAGTTAACCGCTTATTCTCGCCATGCAGGGCAAGCTCTGGTTGGCGTTGCTGGTGATGGCCCTGGCTTACTACTGGTTCGTGTGGGCCCCCCAAGGGCAAGCCCCCGTGGCGCAACCTCCACCGGCCGTGGACGCCACGGCCTGTTCCGCCAGGCTCTCAGCGGCCCAGGAGTTCGCCGCGCAACACCGTTCCTGCCGGTCCTCGGATGACTGCTTCCCGGTCACGGTGGCCCAACTCGACCCGGTAACCGGTTGCCAAACCGTTTTCGACGAACTCGTGAACATCGACGAGGCCGAGGCCCTGGAAGGAAAAGTGAACGGCTTTTTCGCCGGCGGTTGCGGGGAGCGCGTCGTGTACTGCCCCCTTGAACGCGCGGAAGCCCCCACCATCCGGTGCGTGGCCCAGCAGTGCGCGTGGGCAAAATAAGCCAGGCCCGACGCGGGCCCGGAACCTCACTCGGTGCGGATGTCGAAGGTCTTCTGGATGGTCTTCCGCTCCAAGGGGTTGAAGGCATCCGAGTAACGGATGAGCAGCAAACAGGTCTGGATGAAGTCCTTGGGCGTCTGCTTGGGGGCCGTGACCAGGAGGCGCGTGTCCTTCTCTTTTCGGCCGGGCGCGATGGAGTCAAAGCTCTTCAAGCCCTCGATGGAGGCCCAGGAACTGTCGCATTTCACGGAGTCCAAGGCGACGCTCACGCTTTGCACGTCCACGTCCCCCTTGTTCGCCAGTTCAATGGTGTCGGTCTCGGTCTCGTACTTGCCCGTGGTCGGGTCCTTGGACAACACGAACTTGTCCGCGACCCCCTCCAAGACCAAGGCCACGGCCTTGCCTTCGACATCCAGTTCCACGTTCAAGGACTTCTCCCAGTAATCGGTCTTCAACTGCATGCGGGCATTGATTTTGTCGTTTGCGGCATTGCTTGGGACTTCAATGCGCAGGTTAATGGTTTCCGCGGACTTCGAGCCATAGCCGATGGAGTCCACGGTCTCGGGAAAGAACGTGAACCATTGCCTGACAACCTCCGCGGGGTTGTTCTGGGTGCGGATGTCCTCCAGGGAAACCCTGACGTCCTTCAAGTCGAAGTCCTTGTTGTTGTTGCTTACCTTGACCTCTTTTTCCTTGACGTCGCCGGCGTTCACCTTCCCGTAGTCGAGGCGCGAGACGTTGACCGTGACCTTGGAGGGGTCGAATTCGATGAGGCTCAACACGACGTCCTTTTTCTCCCGCGTGTACTTCACCCGGACGCTGCCCTTCTTGTCCTTGCCGAGCTTCTTCTTGTCCGCGCCTTCCTTGACGCTGATGGTCAACGGGATTTCGTCCGAGGAGTTGCCGCCCAAGGTGATGGGGTCGAACAAGATGGTGAGCGTGTCCGGCGCAAGCACGCCCTCGAACACGAAGTCAATGGTTTCGGGGGCGGGCTTCTTGTTCTTCAACTTGATTTTGCCTTGCAGGGTCTGCCCCACGACCAGGGTGGCGGGCAGTTCGAGGTCGAGGTCCACGTCGATGTTCTTCGACAGCTCGACGAAAACGTTGTTCTCCCCCGGCGTCACCGCGAAGGGCACGCCTTTCATGGGCTTGTAACCAGAGGCAGCCACCTCGTACGCGTAATCGCCGCGCTTCAATTCCAGGGTTTTCGCGCCCGTGAAGGTCGCCAGGGGATTGGCTTGGCCGTTCGCGTAGACGCGGAGGGTCGCGTTGTTGATGGCCTCGTTCTCGCTGTTTTTCACGGAAAACGAGACCTTTTGGATGCTGCCCACGAAGTAGTCGTAGGCGAAATACCCCCCGCCTGCCACCAGGAGGAGCACGACGAGCAGGGGCACGAGTTTCTTGGCCTGGTCCGCGGCCCCGCCGCCGGCCTCGGGTTGCTGGGCATAGCCATAGGCTTGCGGGCCATAGGGTTGGGGGTCGTCCAAGGGCATAAAACCACCCATATGTAGGGAAAACGTATATTAAATACTTTTGCAGCAATTTAGGCGTATGCCTCACCTGGATGACCGCATGGTCTTCTACTCGTTGCTGGCGGCCCTGGCCGTCATCGTGGGCTTGTTCTTTTACTCGTTGGCCAACCCCCGCACGTCCGAGGGCTTCACCGAAGTCTACTTCAAGCAGGACCCCGAAGTAAAGGCGGGCAGCCTCTCGTTTTCCTTCGTCGTCGCCAACCACGAGGGCAAGGCCGTGGAATACGCGTTTGAAGTGTTCCTCGGCGGTGAGCGGTTGGATTCCGGCAAGGCCTTGGTCGAAGACCAGGGAATAAAGGTGGTCAAGGTGGACCGGCCCCTGGCCGCGCCCCTGCAGGAGCCCACCAAGCTCTTGGTCTCGGTTTCAAGGGACGGCAAGCCAGCGCCCTACACCTTGTGGTACTGGGTCGGGGAAAAGCAGTCCATCGGGGGCTAGGCAATGCGGTTGGCCCTGGTTTCAAGCGAGGACTCCGCGTTGGACATCCATAAAGAGGTCCGCGCGGCCCTGGAAAAGGAAATCATCAACGTCGAGGTCGTCGAGCAAAAGCTGCCCCAGGTCCTTGACATCCCGGTGTGGGTGGGGGAAAACCCGGGCTACGACCTCTACTTCGTCTTCGTCGTCTACCGCCGTCCACGCGTTGAACACAAGGTTTTGCTCGAAAAACTCGTCTCCCTGGAAATGGATGGGAAGGCGCGCATCCTGAAAGCGGTCTCCAAGCTCGACGACGAATGGGATAGAGACGAGCTCGCCCAAAAGTGGGTCAAGAAAATCCTGCGCCAGTTGTTTCCCGGCGAAGCCGAGCCCGTGGCAGGGGAAGCCGGCGAAGAAGACGAAGAAGAAGAGGAAGCCGGTCAGGGCTTCAAATTCATTTAACGCGCTTTTCCTTGAGCTTTGCCAGCTCGCTTTCCCGTTCGTCCACCATCTCACGGAAGTCCTTCAACAACTGGTTCTTGTCCCTGACTTCCAGGCGCAGGCGCTCGAGTTCCTGGGCGTTCTCAGCCCGTCCCTCCTTCCGGGCCGCGAGCTTGGCTTCCTCGACTCCCAGGAGTCCCCTGGAATAAGTGGAACGCTGGCGTGCCAGGTCCTGTTCGGCGTCCAGCAAGGCCCTCCGGGCATACCCGCTCTCCTGCTTGAGGAGGGCGGTGAGCTCCAAGGACTTCGCGGCGTGCTCCGCGTAAACGTCGTTGAGGGACTGCAGTTTCCGGTCGAATTCGAGCTGCCGGTCCAGCAGCGAATTGATTTCGCGGTTGGAAGACTCCAAGTCCTTTTGCAGGAGGGCGCGCTCGGTTTGCAGGCGCGCGTTCAACTCCATCAACTCGCGTTCGAGGCCGGCCGCGGTCTCCCCGGCGCCGAAAAAGCTTTTCCCCCGCAAGTCCAAGAACTTCTTACGGGTCTCCTCCAACTCGGCCTCCTTCTGCTCGAGCAAGACCAGCATGCCCTTCGGCGCGCCCTTCAACGCGGGCGAAAAATCGGCTTGCCTCCGGCCGTGCAGGTTGATGCGCTCGCAGAGGAACACGGTCTTCGTGAGCAGGGCCGCGAGCTTGTCCTCCAGCGAGGCATAGAGTTCGGGCTGCTCCCGGGACTCGGACAGCCTGGAATGCCCGGAAACGTTCAATGGCTTGGCTTCCTCGAGTTTGAGGTTGCGCTTGAACACCACGAGCGTGGCATTCAGTTCCCGCAGGTGTTCGGCGAGGTCCGGCTGGTGGGGCAACGGCTTTTCCTGGAACGCGGCCCGCAGGGCCTCCAGTTGCGCGGCGATTCCCTCCAAACCCTCGACGCCTTGCCGCAAGTGGTAGACGAAGGCCTCCCGGGACAACTCCCGCCAGGGCCTCCGCTGGACCTGCTCGCGCACGGTCTCCAACCGCTCCAAGAGCGGGTCAGCCAAGAACAGGGTTTCCGCCATACTCCAAACTAGTAGGGTATTCGCCTATTTATTCCTATCTTCAACGCCCCATTTCCCGGTCTAACGTGGTCGTCCCCCGCTTTAGTTCAAATTTATTCCGAGGATAGTCAAAGGTTATCTTTACTTTTTCAAAAAAGCTGGAACCAAAGATTATTTCTTCGTCTTTGGATTCTCTGCCTAGGTTGATGGCACAATGGCATTCCACGAGTATTTTTCGCGGCCTTTTTGTATAAGCACGCGCACAGCCGACCGGGTCGTTACGATGCGGCTGCCCGTGTAGGTATTGCCTTCTTCCCTTTCACTTTCGTCATATTCGAGTCCAAGCATGTCAGCGACTTCCCGGGGCAACAGGATAAAATCCGAGCCACTGTCCAGCACCGAGGTAAAATTCATTTTTTCGCTTTTCCCTATGAGCGTGACGGGCATGGGCGGGCGTTTGACGACGATGCCCTTAAAGAACTCGGTGTGCGTGCATCGATAAGTGAGCGTCATATTCTCACAAATAGCTGGCCGTTTTCTTAACTTTTGACAGCAACACTTTTGTGAGAGGAACGCCGCTCTTCTTTGTCGCTTCCACAACTTTCTTCAACTTTTCGCCGTGCGAAATAATTTTCTTGTTGTATATGGCGATCCATTCGCCATCCTTATACTCGGATAAATCAGTGGATAAAAAGTAGCTAAACTCTGCATCAAGCGTGTGTCCCAATCCGACCCCACTATTATCTTGCTTAAATGGATATTTATACCTTTTTATTGGCGGTATGGCTGGCTTAAATGCCATCATTGCCCGGCGGTTGGTTTAAATACCTCGAACGCCTTATTACTGCGATGGATGTCTTCGGCCAGAACGGGGTGTGCGTGCACGCGGATTCGAACCGGTTGTTCGTGGACGCGTGCAAGAAACGCAACGAGACGATTGTCATCAGCCACGCGCACTCGGACCATGCTAGAATCAGCCAGACCAACCGCTACCTGATGACGCCCGCAACCGCGGAAATGGTGCGGGGCCGGCTCCGCCCCGACCAGTTGCAGGTTTTGCCCCTCGGCCGGACCGCGGAAGTCAACGGCTTCGGCGTTTCCCTCCACGAGGCCGGCCACATCTTCGGCAGCGCGCAAGTGAAAATCGCCAACGGACTTACAACCGTCGTCACGGCGGACATGAAGCTGCAGAAGAGCCTGATCAACGAGCCCGCGGAAATCCTGAAATCGGATGTGCTGGTCATCGAGAGCACGTTCGGCAAACCCGAGTACGCGTTCCCGCCCCGCGAGAAAGTCTACGAGGACCTCATGCTGTGGGCCGCGCGCAACATCCAGCGCAAGCACTTCATCGTCTTGAGCGGCTACGCCACGGGCAAGGCCCAGGAACTCACCAAGTTCTGCAACGAGTTCCTGGGCGAAACTCCCATCGTGCACGAAAGGGTCTTCGAGCAAAACCAGGCCTGCGAAAAGCATGGCTTGAAGCTCGGTGGTTACCTGAAACTCGACCACAACCTGAAGGACGCGAACGTCTTGATCGTGCCGCCCAGCCTCGCCGACCCCCACTTGTTCCAGGTCATCGAGCACTTCACCGGCAAAAAAGCCTTGTCCGCGATGGCCACGGGCTGGCCCGGCAACCGCGGTTTCTCCAAGACCTTTCCCTTGTCCGACCACGCGGACTTCAACCAGCTCCTGGAATACGTCCGGCAATCCGAGCCCAGGCAGGTGCTCACCCAGTACGGGTTCCCCCGCGAGTTCGCCTTCCAGGTGCGGAGGAAACTCGGCATCCCCGCCCGCGAACTCGACGCGAAAGGGCAGAAGACAATGGGCGAGTACGCGGGCTGAACACCGCTTTTTAACCCCTTTCAGGCAACTAATTAGCGGTCCGCATGCCCGAGGTTTCCGTCATCGTTCCAGCCCTCAACGAGGAGAAAAGGATTCGCGCCTGCCTCGAGAGCCTCCGCGCCCAGAAGTTCGGCGGCGACTTCGAGGTCGTCGTGGCGGACGGCAAGAGCGGGGACCACACCGCCGAGATTGCCGTCGGGCTGGCCGACCGCGTCGTGACCGAGGCGCGGCGGAGCGCGGCCTTCGAACGGCAAAAGGGGGCGCTTGCTGCGCGGGGAAAGGTCTTGGCGTTCACGGACGCGGACGCGGTTTGCCCCCGTGACTGGCTGGAAAACCTGTGCAAGCCCTTTTCCGGGAAAGGGGTCGCGGCAACCTATGGCAACGTGTTCCTCTCCGAGGGCTCGCAGGCCGAAAAAGCGTTCGTGCGCGTGCTGGTGTCCTCGTATTTGGGGGCGAGTTCCCTGCTGGGCATGCCCATGCCCATCGGCTCGAACATGGCCGTTTCCAGGGAGGCCTTCAACCGCGTGGGCGGCTTTGACACGAGGCTCGTGACCAGCGAAGACATTGATTTGGCTAAGCGCGTGCAAGCCATTGGCCGCGTGGTGTACGCGCCCGAGGCCGTGGTCCGCGTGTCCAACCGGCGGCTGCGGGCCTGGGGTTATGGGAAGTTCTTGTCCTACCACGTTTCCAACGCCTTCCGGTACCGCTTGCTGGGCCACGCCCACGCCGACTACGAGGTCGTGAGATAGCATGCGCATCGCGTTTTTTTCCGACACCTTCCAGCCGCAGACGAACGGCGTTGTAGTGTCGCTGTCCAACCTCGCGAGGGGCCTGGCCGGCCAAGGCCACGAGTGCCTGGTTTTCGCTCCCTGGCCCGGGCACGGCAAGCCCCTGGACTTGGATGAGCACGTGAAAGTCGAGTGGCTGGACTCCCTGCGGTTCCCGCCCTACCCCGAGTACCGCATGGTGTTCCCCGTGCAATTCAGGGTGCTGCCCTTGTTGCGGGAATTCAAGCCCGACCTCGTCCACGTGCACACGCCGTTCAGCGTGGGACTCATCGGGGCCAAGGCCGCACAGGTTTTGGGCAAGCCCCTGGTGGGAACCTATCACACCCTGATACCAGAATTCCGCATGTACTCGCCGGTTCCCTGGCTGTGGAAGCTCGGCTTCGTGCGCAGGCTTGCGTGGGCGTACACCAACTGGTTTTACGGCCAATGCGACCTGGTTTCGACGCCGTCCGAGGCCATGAAGCGGGAGCTCGAGAGAAACGGGTTGAAGGCAGCCGCCTTGAAAGTGGTCTCCAACGGCATCGATTTGGGCCGGTTCAGGCGCGTGGAAAAGCCCATGAGTTTGTTCCCTGTCCAGGCCAGGGCCTTCAAGTTCGTTTACTTTGGCCGCGTGAGCTACGAGAAAAGCATTGACGTCTTGTTGAAGGCTTTCGCGCGCCTCGTCAAGGCCAACCCGGGCAGGGAATTGCAGTTTGTCGTCGTGGGCAGCGGCCCGGCCGAAGCCGGTTTGAAGGCGTTGGCAGGCAGGCAAGGCGTCGGGGAAAGGGTCTTGTTCACGGGCCTGTTGAAGGACCAGGCCCTGTTGAACGTCTTGTCGGCATGCGATGCCTTTGTCACGGCGTCCACGATTGAAACCCAGGGCCTCACGGTCCTCGAAGCCATGGCCGTGGGGTTGCCGGTGCTTGCCGCAGACTATTTGGCGCTGCCGGAAGCCGTCAAGCACGACTACAATGGCCTGCTGTTCAAGCCTTTCAACGTGAGGGATGCAACCGAAAAAATGCAGTGGGTGCTGGACTCGCCGGAACTCCGGAAGAAGCTGGTGTCCAATGCAAGGGACTTCGTCCAACAACACGACTTTCAAAACGTGTTAGGCCAATGGGAAAAGATTTATGCGGGGCTGGCAGGCGTTTGAGCGCCGGCTTTGAACGGGTTCACGACCTTGACCGGGCAATCCTTGAAGCCATTCGCGTCTTCCGTGAGCAGGGTGTAGACGCCGTTTTCCACCATGGTTTCCACGATGAGCGCATCCCACAAGGGAGTGCCGTGTTCGGCGGACCGCCTCATGGCCTTGGAGACCGTGGAAGCCGTGTAATTGATTTTTCGCCAGTTCTTGGCGACGATAAAGCCATTGACAGTGGCGCGTGCCTCCTCTTTGTTCATTTTGAATTGTGATTTGGAGCTGAGGATTGAAAAGAGTTCTGCCAGCACTTGGTTGGAAACGACCCCGTGTGCGAGGCCCGACATTACTTCTCCGACGATCTTTTTGGAGACCTCGTTTTTTTGGGGGTCAGTCGTGTCAAAGACGTAGGCGAGGACATTGGTGTCGACGAAGAACTCACCGTTCATGGAGTTCAGCTCGCGTTTTATATAGGCGCTTGCCAAGATAGAATCCCCGCTCCATCAATTCCAGCATTTTGGCCACATCACTATTGCCTTCCTGTTCGCTCCAGGTCTCCAACGCTTCAGTCGCAGCCTTGCCCAGGCTGCCCTTGCCACGGCCGAACTTCAGCGCGACGGCCTTCCGGAACTTTTCTTCCGTCTCCTTCGGGAGGTTGAGCGTGATGGTGCCCATGCCAATACATTTAGATAAACTAACATTTAAATGTATTGGATTGCGTTTAGTTTGCCTGGCGATTGCATCCATTAATACGTTGATTGACGAAATTCTTATATTTCCCTCTCGTTGAGGAACCCATTTATTTGCCGCCCTCCAAGTAATCGGTATGCAGTTGAGGTTTTGCGAATTCCATTCCGGGAACGCCCAGGGGGCGGACTTCGAGGCTTTCCTGCATTTCTCCCGCAAACTGGATAAAGGGGAAGCAGACGGCGCGATCAACGTAAGCTACCGTCGCCTGCGCCCCCATGAAATCCTCCGCCGATTGCGCGCTCAGGGGTTGACCGCCCGGCAACTCGCCGCCACGCGGGCCCGTTTGCGTGAAAAATTTGAGTCATGGAAGCGCAGACCCAACCGGCATTCACCAAAGCCCAAGTGAAACCCATGCATCCCCGCGACCTCTTCGACCGCCTCTTCGCCGCCTATGGCCCCCAGCACTGGTGGCCGGCCAAAACCAGGTTCGAGGTCTGCGTGGGCGCGATTTTGACGCAGAACACGGCGTGGTCGAACGTCGAGAAGGCCATCGCAAACCTACGCCGCGAGAAGCTGTTGACGCTCAAGGCCCTGGCGGCCGCCGACAAACGGGAACTCGCGCGCTGCATCCAGCCGGCCGGTTACTTCAACCAGAAAGCCGGTTACCTGAAGAACTTCTGCCGGCACGTCGTCGGAGAGCACGGCACGCTCGCGGCCTTCTTCCGCCCCCCGCTTCCCGTCCTGCGCCGCGAGCTCCTGGCCGTCAAAGGCATTGGGCCGGAAACCGCTGACTCGATTCTGCTCTATGCGGCGGGCAAGCCTTCTTTCGTCATCGACGCCTACACCCAGCGCATCGTGCACCGTTTGGGGTTGTCGGAAGAGGAAAGCTACGCTGGCCTTAAGCAATTCTTCGAGTCAAGGCTTCCCGTCGACGAACGCCGGTTCAACGAATTCCACGCCTTGTTCGTCGAGCACGCGAAGCGGGTTTGTTTGAAGGCAGCGCCCTGGTGTGGCGAGTGTTGTTTGGCGAAAGAATGCCGTAAAATAGGGGTATAGGTTTAAAATGGAGTTAGGGGGTTAGCTAATACGAGTGGGGTTATGAAGGAAAGGGTTCATAGCACGCAATTAAAGCAGTTTATTGGCAAAACAGCGGTTGCCGCCGGCTGGGTGCAGGACATCCGCTTGATGGGGGGCCTCAAGTTCCTGGTCGTCAAGGACCGGGAGGGCTTCTTCCAGATTACGTTGCCCAAGAAAGCGGTTTCCGCCGAAATCTTCGCGGTTCCCGACAAGCTGACGAAGGAGTCGGTTGTGCGGGTGGAAGGAGAAGTCAAGGCCGCGGTCCAGGCGGCCGGCGGCTATGAAATCATTCCCGCGCGCCTGGAAGTGGTTTCCCTGGCCGGAGCTCCCACGCCCCTCGATACCTCGGGCAAGATAGAGTCCGGCTTGGACGCGCGCCTGGACTACCGTTTCCTCGACCTGCGCAACCACAAGAGCATTGCCTTGTTCAAGTTGCGCGCGAAGATGCTGAAGTACGTCATCGACTACTTCGAACAACAGGGGTTCATCGGCATCAACACCCCGAAGCTGACCTCGGCCGGCGTGGAGTCGGGCGCGGAATTGTTCGAAGTCAACTACTTCGGCCGGAAAGCCTGCCTCGCGCAGTCGCCGCAAATCTACAAGCAGATGATGGTGTGCGCGGGCTTCGAGAAAGTCTACGAAATCGGCGCGGTCTACCGCGCGGAAAAGTCGCAGACGACCCGGCACCTCACGGAATTCACGGGCATCGACTTCGAGATGGGATTCATTGAGGTG
>Ga0209541_10006729_pt1 | contig 19504 bp, 27 predicted proteins | sample RifCSPlowO2_01_FD_184027 | JGI IMG/M metagenome (GOLD analysis project Ga0209541, IMG submission 184027) | Groundwater microbial communities from Rifle, Colorado - Rifle CSP2_plank lowO2_0.1 (SPAdes) (version 2) | ecosystem: Environmental > Aquatic > Deep subsurface > Groundwater | place... | reverse complement strand
TATCCACTTCATACAAAAGGATAATATGAAGATTAGACTATTACAAGAAAGAAATCGTACTAAAAATTCCACACATTAGTTCCATTTAGCCGCTTGAAAAGTTTCTTGAGGAAAAAAACCGATCTCTTAAAGATGTTGGTGTACCTTTCGAGGCTATCATCGAAATGAGAAATATCCTGATTCATGAATATTTTGCAGTAGATCTAGAGCTAGTATGGGATACAATTCAAAAAGATCTCCCTGATCTGAAAAAACAGATGAAAAAACTCCAAAAAATATCATATTGATAGCTCGTGGACGATGTTAAAACTTGCCATTCTCAAAATGAGCTAGGAATTTTGAAACCCTCAAAGTAAAATAGAATCGTAAAATCAGAAACATCAAAATTCTTAGTGATAAATGGCATTTCTAAATATTTCATTCAACTTACTGCTATCAGGAAAAGCAATACTTTTTACATTTTTTACTTCATTACTAAAATACCGGATGCGTTCTTCTATAAAAGAGTTTAGGGCTTCATTTCTTGGTTCAATATCCAATTCTTCACCATTTTTTTTCTGATCAATAATTCTTCTATCTGCTTTTAAAGCATAAACTATCATTAGATTCAAATCCCCATGCTCTGCTGCCCGATTCGACGGCATATAATATTTTAATTCGTTTTGATTTTTCAATTTCTTTTAATCTGGCTATGATTTTTTGTCTTTGCATGATTTACATTTTAACAAGTGTAGTAAAATCAAATTGATATATGAAAATTTACCATAACCTTACAAACCGTCAAGTCCAGGGCATTGCTGAAATATTTTCTAATCTTGGCTTATTATTTTTTGGATCGATCATAGTTCCAATATTTTCAGATGTAGAAAAGCTTAATCTTGTTTTAACAGTGGTAGGATTTTTATTGACATTATTTTGCTGGTTTGTTAGTATTAAACTGTTTAGAAAAGTTAAGGATAATTAAATAATATGAAGATAGTTATTGGCCCATTAGAAACCTTTTATATTGTTGGTGCTATTTTAGTCACACTTCTTGTACTACTAGTCCTGCCTACTTTACGGACAAAAAGTGGAAAATAAATTTTATCATACTATTAAATCCTTTCATTTTGCTTTTCGTAATATTTAACCCACTTAATCAAATTTTTTTTCGAACCAGCTTCTGAAAGTAAAATGTTTAAATTTAAGGAGTATTCTTTCTCGCTAAACATTTCTTCAACTATTTCTTCTATTGGCGCTTCCCATTTAATTCCCACCTTTCCAAAAAGTCCACCTATCTGATCCTTTTTTAATTTCAAAATTCGCTCGGAAAGATTATGATATTGTTTGTCATTCCACTTTAAACAAAACTTACACATAATTAAATCGTAAATAGGGGTGGGTCGGACTTGCGCCAACCATGTTAACATCCTATAGCCTGCCGCAGCAGTTACCCATAGGCTTTCATGTACTTGCAGATTTAACCGCTGACATCCTCCCGTAAGATTCCGTCATACGACGGCGATCTAAACGCCGCTTCACCCTTATTACATTTTATAACACCTGGTAGAATTTTTTTGATGCAATTTAACCTCGGATGTTGAATTAGTTATCTTAACAGTCTACAAATTATTTCTGCTATTACCTTAGAAGGGTAAATATTAACCAAATTGGCAATGATAAAAGAAGTATTTTTCCTGTCATTCCTACTTTATTTCTAATTAGAACAATAGCAGAAGCTACAATTCCAAAAAGTTCCGGAGGAATAGTAACGTAATTACAATAAGGTTTACACCATTCATGAAGCCGATGTCCTATGTTAGAAAATAAATTATTTACATTTAATATTTGCAGTATATCTCTTATCAAGTGATATATGAAAAAAATAAGTAACACTAGAAAAATCCACCTAATTGTCGTCATAAACAAAGTATAACAAGTTAGTCTAAGCGGGAACTTTTTATTAGCTTCAAAAATGATATAATATTTTTATTCTTTTAAAATAATGAGTTAATTTTTTACCAGGGGTGGCGGAGTGGCCAATCGCACTAGACTGTAAATCTAGCGGCTTATGCCTGCGAAGGTTCGAATCCTTCCCCCTGGACAGTGAAGTAGAGCGAAGCTCACTTCACAGTCATGTAGCGAACTTTGTTCTGCTACATGACCCGAAATGACTCTATATAATAAAAAAGTCAACCATGAAAAAACTTTTATACTGCGTTTACATTTTATTTTCTTTAAAAGACAATAAATTTTACATTGGTTATACAACTAATCTTCACGAAAGATTGACTTCCCATATCACAGGAAATTCAAAATCTACTGAACCGCGAAGACCATTTACTTTGTTATTTTGTGAATATTATCTATCTAAACATGACGCAACCCGTCGAGAGAAATATTTTAAGACTACTGCTGGTAAAAAAACATTGAGAATTATGTTAAAAGAAAGTCTAAATGAAGTAAAGCTCCAAACTACTTCGAAGGAATGAACGGTTAGAACTTCTTGATATAATTCATTAACGAAATTATTGTCAGATATGGAAAATCAGCGACTATTGCTTATTTCTACTTCAATTACACTTGTCATTGTTAGAGCTTGGGAAACAATAATGGTAGTCTTTTTTGAAAATTCTTCATTGTGGCAAACTGTAAAAAACGATAACCTAGAACACTATCAGCTTGGATTTCTTTTATTTATCATTAGCTTTATATTCTCAAATATGCTGAGCAATAAAAGTCGGATTGTTATCTGCGGAGTAGGAATAGGTCTAATTATCGATGAGATTCATTACCTTCTTTCTGTAGTGTTTAGATTTCCATACACTTTTAATAGTTCTCAAGAGTGGTTTTCTGTTCTTATAATATATTTTGTTTTTTTAATAACTTTTTATATATATCACAGAGTTAAAATACTGAGTAAATCGAAAGCCAATCAATAGTATAAATAGTTTTAACCTTAATTTTTTATGAGTTATTACAAAAGATTCAAATTAGTAATAGGGAGTCCAATTTTTAGAAAATATCTAAAATGGTCTTAAGACAAAAGTGTGAAGGATTTGTCAGTGTTGAATTATTCACCCAAATTCAAAAGAAAGGGTTTTACGGCTTTATTATGCGGTGTTGGAAATGAAGGAACGGCTGACGTATTTATAAAGTTTTTAACAACTAGAAATCCAAAGGCTAAAATCATAATAATTGATTTAGGAAAAGAGCGGATTGAAAATGTAAATAAATTAGTGAAAGAGAAACATTCAAGCTTAGATATTTTTGTTAAACAAATAAATGCATTATCCCTTCAAAAAATAATAAAAAATGGAACAATAGACTGGATAGAGAAAGATGGCTTCTTAGAGTTTTTTGACAAAAAATCACTAAGCAAAATGCTTTTTGTTTGGCGTCAAATTCTGAATGATGAGGGATTTATAACAACTCGAATACCTGTTTATAGAAACTAAATTGAGGAAATAATTTATAAAAAAGCAGTTTGGAAAGCTAAAATTTGGCTCGGGGTAACTATTTATTCATATCAAAAAGATTATTTTGACAATCTCTTTACTAGATCTAAATTTACTTTTGTAAATCATTCCACAGATTTACCTATCCTGCAAGGCTATTCTTTGCTTAAAAAACTATAGTTGAGAGTAAAAAAGTTCTCACAACTTCTCCAAGTCTGGACGAAGCTTACTATAATAAGCTAAACGCTTATTTAATAACAAAAATCTGTAAAAGCAGGGCGAGTAAATAACTACCTAAAAGTACACTTCCTTCAAGTTTTGAAATAGTTTTTCTTGTGGCCATAAAAATAAGCAACATTAAACTCATTATAATCATTACAGGTATATCGAAATAAATCCATCTTTCTGAAATTTTTACCGGGGATAAAAAGGCGAGAAAACCCATAGTTACAAGTAAGGTAAAAATATTCGAACCTAAAGTTTCCGATACCGCAACATCACCCATACCTTTTTTAGTCGCTTTATAGGCAGCTAATATATTAGGGATCGACGGTCCAATCGCTCCTATCGTAAGTCCTATTATTAGCTCATCTACAGGAAATTTGTTTACGATCTGAATAATTGTATTGGTAAAAAATTGCGCTCCGAAAAGAAGTAAAGCGATACCTAATGAAAAAGACAGCCAACCTGATTTTAATTTTCCTATATCAAATCCCAATAACTCAAGTTTTATTTCAACATTTTTATAATCTTTTTGTTTTTGTGACTTGCTCGTGAGCTTTTCCTGTAGAAAAACATTAATGACATAAGGAATAAACAGCAGCATGAATGCTAAACCTTCAAAGCGGGTCAATTCGCCTCCTGAAGCGACCGCGAATACTAAAATAGGTACAACAACTGAAAAAACACCGTCACGCAGAATTACATAAGTATGAACTTTTAGAGGCCTGACAAGCGCTGATATGCCTGTCATCAGGCCAATATTGCAGATAATAGAACCTAATGCAACACCGAGGCTTAAATTTGGATAACCATTTAATGCGCCATATGCAGCGACTAATATCTCAGGTAGGCTTACAGCAATTGAAACAAGAATAAGTCCAACAGAAACACCGGATACTCCAAGCTTTCTTGCTACGGGGATTAACGAATCAGTAAACCAGTCTGACCCTTTTCCTATTGCGACCGTACTGATCAATAGATAGACAGCTATGATAACTAAATCCATTAAGCTATTATATCATCGATAGAATCAGGAGTATGACAGGTATAAGATATATTTAATTTGATGGGACATCTATAAATAAGTAGTTTCTTTGATAATAAGTTCCAACATATTCAACCAGCCTGGACAAGGCACAATACTGCGCCTTGCTCCGCCAGGAGCAAAAGCAGTATTTGCCGCAGACAGGTGCCGAATGGTACCTGTCAGACAACATGAATTTTTTCTACGTTTATATTATTCAAAGTATCCATCTGAATTTTATTTATATCGGATACACTGATAATCTCAAAAGAAGATTCGAGGAACATAATTCTGGCTTAGTAATTTCAACAAAACATTATCTTCCACTTGAACTTATCCATTACGAGGCATATAAAAATCAAAAAGACGCAAAAAGAAGAGAGAAATACTTAAAATGTAATCGTGGTAAAACTACACTTAAAACAATGCTTAAGGAATTTTTCAATAAGCAATAATATTGGATAAAAGTGCATCAGAAAAAAACTCCTCCGAAGCTTTATGCGAAAAAGGGAGGCCTTGGTATCTGAAGTTTTAACGAAAGATACCTTCCCCTGGACTTAAAGCTTCCTAACGAGATATTGAAACTCCCTGATCCTACGATCAGGGAATCTTTGACAACGCTTCGTCAGGAGTTGAAATCCTTCCGAAGCGAAAATATTTTTCGCTTTAATCCCTTATCTTACGATAAGGGTATTTCGCGAAGGAGGAATAAATAGTATTACTTGAAAAGAGTAGATACCTATAGTATAATATACTAATTATGTTTGAACAAACACCTCGACCAGAAGAGAAAGGCTTTCAGCTATCGGTTTTAGCGCCTGGTTTTTATAGAATAATTGACTTTTTAGATAATACATTTAAAGGTCGCAAAAAAATTGTAGGACCATATCCAAATAAAAAATTAGCTACACCTGCACATGATAAAATGGCCGCAAGAGTATATTTTCCAACTACACGCGTAGAATTCCATTTTTTTAAACCAGAAGGTGCTGTGAGGCTTGATCCTTCCGAACTTGAAAAAATTAAATAAATTAACTTCTTAATAAGCATAGAGTAATCCCACCCTGTGGGCTATAGTCCCCTTTACGGGGATTGACAGGCACGAACTTTGTAATTTTTCCTTACTCTTAGTTTGGAAAACCTGCTCATACTTTGTTAAAATTAAATATATCGATGTTGGAAAAATTCAGACACTGGTATCGCAAACTACCCGATAAAAAACGCTATCTCGAATTTGTCACAGCCTTATTGACTATTCCGGTTCTTCTAACTGTAATTTATACAAATATGGTCAGTATTCGCGAAGATAAAAAGTCAAATGCTACTCCGACCCCTGAAAAATCAGAAAAAATAGTCATCATCAGAGAAGACGAAAATAAAGAAAATGAAAAGTCAAATACTCCGACGCCCACCCCTACCTTAGTTCTGTCTCCGACTCAAACCGCTAAAGAGTGCAAAAAAGAAGTCGGACCGGTAAAAATCAGTAATCCTGCCGAAGAAGAAGTAGTTAATGAAGATCTTATCTGTGTAAAAATCGACTATACAACCGGAGAATATTGTTCTGTAGCCTGGTCTTATAAACTGGATAATAATAACTGGTCAGACTATACAAGTAGCCCTTTCTGCTTTTCAAAACTTGATCCGGGCAAACATGAACTCGATCTCAGAGTTCAAAGCACAGTTTCAAATGATGAAACAACTCTGAAAAGAACTTTTTATTATCAGACCAAAGAACCTCCAACCCCAATCCCGACAGTTTCTCCATAAAAACCATAAAAAATGTAACCGTTCAGGATTTGACAAAACTTTGTCATCGCGAAGCTACGAAGTAGCTGTGGCGATCTCATAAGATTGCTTCGCTACGCTCGCAATGACATTTTCATTGACAACTCCTGAACGGTTACTAAAAAATCCCTGGACTTTTTAAATATTAGTGTTATAATTAATACTAGGAATTCTTTGAAGGCTTCCCGTTTTTCAAAAGAACTTCTGGAAAAAAAATATTAAATGGCAAATAAAATATACGTAGGCAATCTCCCCATTTCAATTACAGAAAAAGAACTTTTTGAACTCTTTGTTCCTTTTGGGGAAGTTATTTCAGCCCAGATAACAATGGGTATGGATGGTAAAACTAACTCAGGATACGGATATGTAATGATGGTCAATGATAAAGACATGCAGAAAGCAATTCTTAAGTTGAACAATTCCCTTTATAAAAAGAGAAATATAAGAGTAGTCAAAGCTCATCCTATAGATCAGGACAGCGGTTATCTGGCCAGGAAAAACAGATTCAGCCGGTATAATAAATTCAGTAAATTTAAGAGAAAATAATTTTAAGAAAACTCTAAATTCTAAACCCTAAATCCTAAACAAATTCAAAGTTCCAATTTCCAAATAGAAAAAAGTTTTGAATTTTATAATTTTTATAATTAGGATTTGTTTAGAGTTTAGAAATTAGAATTTAGGATTTAATCGATATAATAAGGTCATAGGAAACTACTTTACTTACAGTTAGGTAGTAAGATTGGAGGTGATAATGAATGGATAAAAATAAACTATTCGTAGGAAGTCTTCCCTGGTCAGTAAATAGTGACGGTCTTAAGGAGATGTTTGCCCAGTACGGCGACATTACCGAGGCTGTTGTTATAACCGACCGAAACACAGGAAGATCAAAAGGTTTCGGATTCGTAACATTCGCAAAAGAAGAAGATGCTGCAAAAGCACTTGAAATGAATGGTAAAGAAGTCGAAGGAAGAACCATAGTGGTCAACACTGCACGCCCTAGAGAAGCAAGACCGGCAGGTGGTGGTGGAGGCTATCGTGGTGGTGGCGGTGGTGGCGGCGGATACCGCGGAGGCGGCGGCGGCGGCTACGGCGGAGGACGAAGAGATCAAAATTTCTAAATTTATTCTCTTAGATCGCAGATACCCAACTCTCAAGAAACAAAGGGAGAGTTTATCGAACCATTTGGTAAACTTGTGAGTTGGCATTTGGGATTATATAAATAATATGAGTAAAGACTACAGTAATCTGTGTGTGAGATGCGGAAAACAACGAATAATAGTAAAAACCTGGAAAGAAAAACTGGGTTACTCTACTATTACTGCAACAATGACAGCTTGCCCGGATAAAGAATGTCAAAAAATAGTCGATGCTAATAATAAAAAACAAAAAGCCAAGCAGGATGCATTAAAATTACGCAGTAATCAACGCCTCCAGGCCCGAAGAAGAAAATAACTGTGACTAAATTAAGATCACCTACCATTTTAAATGAACTACCCCACAGCAAGCGGACGGGGTATCTTTATGTCATTCCCTCGAAGGAGGGAATCCAGACTAAAATAATCATATTTGTAATGGAATTTATAAACTGGATCCCCGCCTGCGCGGGGATGACAAACATTTCGCAGCAAGCTGCGAGGAATTAAACCACTAAGGTTAAATATTAAAAAAAAGGTACAATATCCTATTGTAAGCTTAATTTCATATTTCAGCTTAAAATCACATCATGGGAGAATTACCAATAACAGTATTCGCTATAACAAGAAATGGTATAAAAGAAGGTTATACTCCTCCACCCGGTCATAGTACCGTTAATATTATTGGAGTCTACCAATCAGGAGATATACAAGATACACCCCTATTCCTTGGAGAAATTATAACACCTTCCGGAACTAAAGATCCCTCAGGTAGCCCTGCAATATATATTAACCCTCCTGAATTGGCCGATAAATTAATCAACTATAAGCAAAATGGTGTTCCAATAGAAATTACAATTTCTCAAGCACTTCAAGGTTTTTAACTAAAATAATTAATTTATAAAAATTCTTCCTTTTTGGATTTTTTTCCTACTGCTTCAAAGAAAAGTTGGAATACTCTCTCCATTACTGCGGCCCTAACCGGCCGGCGGGAAATTCTAGTCATACTCTAAGTTAAATCTATCGGTTATAGAGGTATGATGTTACAATCTCAGAGTGCTTCCGCTGAGCTACCGCTGTTCTGCGGTTGAGAAATATTTCTTAAAATAAAATCACTTGAATTATTATCAGAATCAGAGCTATTACCTTTTAACTCATCCACTCCGCCAGTATACATTGAAATTGAAGTTGACGAATCATACGCTTTTCTCTCAATGCTCTGGCCGGCTGCGGGATTATTTGGATAAGCAGGTGTTTCAACAAATTGATTTGCTCCATTTCCCCAAGCTAATTGATCAACAACTGAATCATCCGGTTTTAAAAGAACAATACTGTTATTTCCAGCTAAAGTGTTAGTATTGCTGACATCGGCCCCAATCGTTGCGTTATAACCATCTGCACTGTTTGCCCAAAGAAAAAAACCATAAGAGGGAATTGATTTTCCCGTTCCAATTACGATTAATGAATTTTCCGACCCTGTTGAAGATTTTTTCCTTAATTTCCAACCGCTAAGATCGATGCTTGAATTTGTCGGGTTATAAAGTTCAATAAAATCCTGAGTTATTGCTGCTCCATTGATCTGAACCTCGCTTATAACAATATGATTTGCCAAAACCGGGGTTGGGCTTGGAGTTTGTGTTACTGCCACTGTTTCCGTCGGAGTTATTGTTTCTGTTATTGAAGGATTTGTTGGAAAATTTTCTGACGCTGAAAATACATTACTGTTGCTGCTGCTAACACTACTAAAAAACCCGTAAGAAATGTTGAGGATAAAAAATCCACTGAATAAAAGAATAAGGAACAAAAAAATTAATCTATTTCTTTTCACTTTAAGGACTTTATAGACTTTATGGACTTTTATGTCTATCGCTTATAAACTACAAAGTGAGTGATTTAGACAGTAAGAAGAACGAAAAAAGTTGGAATTATAAAGCTAGTTTCCCGGAGTTGGAGAATTTCGATCCAGCCAGTCAGAAGCCGCATCAGTATCAAATCCCGGAGCCTGTCTTTCAGTCGAATGACCCTTTGCTACTTTAGGATTCGTCCCGGGTGGAGTAAATCCGGAAGTATTATCTCCCCAACTCATTCTGTCAATCTCATCTCTCTGCGGATTTTTAAGTATCAACACATCGCCGTCAATATCAAGACCACCGGCAAAATGTGCCCCAATTTCGATGCGCAACGCCCCACCCGCCACCGTATTCCAGAATCTCCATAATGATCCGTCATGCGAAAGAAGCGCGAACTGTCCAGCCTTAAGTTTTTTGTTGGGATGAACGTCAAAATACTTGCCTGATTCATTATATATTCTCCAGCCTTTAAGTGAAATATCATGATCGGTTCCGTTATACAACTCAATCCACTGGAATTTTAACTTTGTATTAATGTCAATAGCGCCTCTTCCCCTATTTTCCCGAAGTTGGTGTTTTTCATCGACATTATAAAAGACTTCATTTATCACCAGATCATCGCCTACTATGGTTCCGAACTTGATATCGGCCAGCACTGATTTTGCCTGAAAAAGATTACCGGCACCGGATGGAAATTCAACGGAAAAGTTGTAAGTTTTGTTTCCGCCGGCATTAATAGTGTTTAAGGGAACTCCGTCTGTTCCTGCACTTTGGCTGAAGAAGTTGGCCATTGTCACCGGGCCGTAGATCGGTATCAATCCATCCTTGATTCTGACTAACAGCACGGACTCAATTTTTGGATCCGGACCTGTTCCGCCGGTTCTGATTCCGCGGGTAGAAATAAATCTGGAAACACTGCCATTATTTGTTACGTCAATTTGTCGAGTCTCTAGGTCTGAAGGCTTCATATTAAATAGTGAGAAGATCGGATTACCAATTGGAACATGAAAGTCAACAATCAAGTCTCCAAAAGCCTCAACCGTTTGACTCTTCATTAATTTTTCCAGACCGCCGTTAAAATAAAATACAGCCCCTACTATCAAAATTAAAAATGTTATTCTAAATATTCTTTTTTTCATGGTGTTTCTGGTGAACTTGTACTATTTTGCGGTTGAGAAGTTCTCGTTATGAAATCAGTTAAATTATTTCCTGCATCAAAAGCGTTTCCCTTGTCTATATCACTACCACCGGTTGACATAGACACCGTTGTTGAAGACGAATAAGCTTTACGTTCAATACTTTGAAAAGATGCTGAAAAATTAGCATAAGGTGTTCCTTCAACATAATGCCCTACTACATTTCCCCAACCTACTTGATCTACAGGATTGTCAGATGCATCTTCAAGTTTTAAACTATTATTTTCACCTATATTATTTCCATTACTAACATCTGCCCCGATATCAGTTTCATAAGTACCTTGGTCATTTGACCATAAAAAGAAACCATGCGCTGGTATTGACTTACCAGAAGGTATCAAAACTAGAGATGAATCAGCACCTGAAGAACCTTTTACCCTAATTTCCCAACCACTTAAATTAATAGCGGAATTTGTTGGATTATATAATTCGACAAAATCTTCATTTGCATTTCCTCCATGAAGTTGCACTTCACTTATCACAATATGATTTGCAACTTGTGGAGTTGGCGAAGGAAACTCTGCCGATGCAGATAAAACATTATTACTTGATGTCCCGCTATCAGAAAAATAGGCAAGTGAAATTCTAAACGTCAAAAAACCCACTACAAAGAGCAAAAAAGTAAAAAATATAATTTTATCTATTTTCATTTTTTTTGTATGTCATTCTGGAGCGGAACGAAGTGGAGCGATAGAATCTTTAGAATAGATCCTATCGTTACCGCCTAATCATCGGTTCCTCCAGGATGACATAATAAATTGTTAGATTGTCTGCATTTTCTGCATCATTCTTTTCTCAATCTCTTTAGTTAACTCCTTCTTAATATTTAATAATTCAAATATTATGAAAATTAAAGCGGGGAATACTATCAACGAAAGAAAACCGGGTAAAGTTTTTATAAATATTGACACTTTTCCAACAAAAGGAACGATATAAAAGGCTTTCCCAATGACTTTACTTGCCGAAACCTGTTGCGAGTCAGGATTATTATTTGCATCCCCCTGTGTCTTATAAAAATATTCCTTATTTTTTATTTCAAAATCAATTACCCTGTGTGTCACAGTTACATTTCCTGATTTAAAGGCTATTATGTCGTTTGGTTGATAAACAGGAAAACTTTTAGTAAAGACAATGCTTCCAACCGGAGCAGCCGGTTCCATACTTCCGGTTAAGACTACAAAAGATCTTATTCCACCGATAATCGACGTCCGTGAAGTCACAGCTATAAATACTATAAATGGCAGCGTCCCAATAACTAAAGCCTTCAACAAAATCTGAAATATTTGTGAAGCACTCCACGGATTTACGCTTGAGACTTCAGACCCATCATTATTCGGGAGTGCGAAACCCTGAACCGAATGCCACTTATCCATAATATTGATGCCATTGGCATTCTGGTTCATGGGTGAAATTGTTGAAATTTTTTCGTTTTGCATATTTTATTTTTTGTATCGTGAACTCAATTCAGGAACTAACTTCCTTCAAACTCCTCCCTGCCCCTCGAAGCTCGAAGAGCGAAGTGGGGTAAATTCCTTTATCTGTTTCAGTCGTTCCAGCTAACTTACCTCTCGAATCCCGGCTATGTAAAAATTATTATTTCCCCTCTTCCCGGTAGCGGGCGAACATCTCCACCCGCTACCGATTGTTTGCGATCAATTAAGGTTCGCTTGCGTGCGTTCCCTGATTCATAAATACGGTCAGTGTCAAAGTATTACTATCGCCTTGATTTGCATTTACTGCTGTTGAACTTAGTCTACCTTCCATATGCAACCTATGCCCATCAGTCTGAGTACCACCAAATGCAAGATTAGTTATATCAGCACCTGATGCTGATAATGCTGCTAAATCTTGTAAATCACAATATCCATTTGCATTGAAGCTAGCCGCATCACATGTTCCAACTGAAGGAAGTATATTTACATCAGCCACACCATTTCCGTCGTGATCCCACATAAGTTGTGTAACTTCTAAAACTGATGCAAAATTAGGCGTCGTAGTTGAACCAGGAGCTCCTATTGCATCAACGACGAGATTGGCAAAAGTCAAATCAACATGATCGGCTGGAGTTGATCCGGAATTTCTTAAATATAAATCTCCACCTGTAAATGATTCTCCTGGATCTAGGGCTAATCCCCCTACGCTTCCTGTAACTGATTCTGTAAATGTTGAATTGTCTTTAGAAAGCTGCATATTCAAAGTTCCAGACGAAAATAAATTATCTGAACTTGTTTCAGTGTCGCTAAAAAATGCAAAAGTTACTCCTCCTACTAATCCCACTACTGCAAAGATTGATAAAATACTCAATAAAATTGATCTATTCATCTTTTTTCACCCCCTTTAGAAATTCTTAATGAACTTTTAAGAACTTTCAACTTTTTAAAAGTGAATTCTAGAATTTCTTAAGTCCGCCAATAATTCGCAGCATGAGCCGTGTACGAATAGTACTGAAAAGGCGAATGCTAAGAATCGGCGGACAATAATTCTATAAACAAATTCACTATTTTTTTGACCTTCTTACTGCAACAGCATAACTACATTTTAGACTTTCCTGAAGCTCCAAATTAAACAATGAATTTTTCATCTAACTTAACAGTAAGCTTAAAAAAAATCATAGTCAAGAGTTCAAAGTGGATATAATAATATGCAAAATACCTCATTTTTCTTATACAACTTTTGGTCTTATAGTGGCCGGTATAAATACTAAAAATATAAATATAGTTTATTCACATTTGATTTTAAACTGTTCTGATGAAGACTATACAAAAACACTACTCTAAATATACATATATAAAGTCATTATATTCACCCGCTAGTAAATTTTTATAAGATTAAATTTAAGTAGCTTTATTTTTATACCACTCTGCTTTGATTTTGCAACTTTTTGGTATATACCTACCGTAGCCTTCAAATGAGAGTTTGAAATATCTCTACAATTAAAACTGTTCTCTAAAATCAAAGCTACGTTGGGTATTATACCCAACAATTTGAAAGCAAAGGGGTATATCCGCAGATTTTGAATAATCTTCACTCCACTACTTTTTTCCCTAATTTTTTAGCAAGTTCACGGAAAAAGCTTTTCAATTGATCTAAGGTCAACGGTTTAATCATTTTGGGAAGTAAAATAAAATCTTCGATCTTTAGCATATCCATTGCAATAAGTTCCACATCCAAATCCATATTTTTGAATTTTACTTCTGCGCTGTAAAACAAATCCCAAATCGTATAGTAATTTTTCAAAAGAAAGTACAGATCAACAAAATCCTTAACATCTGTCCTTTGATTTATAGTAATCAACTTATTTGTAGCGATATCTCTTAAACTGTCGGTTAATACTCCTTTTATAACCTTTCCTTTTTCTATCTGGCTATACGGATAATAGCCAAAATCAACTTTAAAATTTGATTCATCCTTGCATTTTAGATCAAATCTGTAAACAACTTCTGCAAATCTTGACGTAAAAGTAAATTTATATTTTTTACTCCAGTCAGACATTAGAGCAAATATAACTTTATTTTCAAATCTTTCTTTGCAAAAAAAATCAAGATCGTCAGAATATCTGTGCTGAAGATAATATTCACTCAAAACAGTGCCACCTGTGAAGTAAAATCGATTTCTTAGGTAGTCGCTTTGATTTATACCTTCCAATATAAACTTTTGATTTTCGGTGAGGATGTGTACTTTCCCCATATTAATAGTTCAAACAAACGATAAGCTAACGGACTTAAATTTAATCTGTCCCAATATTTTTTGACATCAGCCAGTTTAATTTTTTCTTTCCCCGGGCCGTAATTAATCATCCGTTCCAAAATCAGGATTCTTCCCGATTCGGTTTTCTTCAATTCATCGATGTCATAATCCCAGATAAAAACCATAATGTAATAATTTTATCATACCACTTCGCTTCAATTACAAATGATTGATAGCTTCGAAGGTAAGAGTTCACGCTTCTTGACAAAACTATACCAGACTATGTCATTGCGAGGAGGAGGAACGACGACGAAGGAACGTCAGACGTTCCGAAGCAATCACATTAATGAGATTGCTTCGCTCCAAAACTCACCGCTCGCAATGACAATTGATTATAATCTTTGTCAAGAACTGTGAATAGTTACTTTTTCAGTTTGCCCTTGTAAAAAAGAAGTTAAATGCGTATAATTCAAGTTTATGAGGCTGAAAGGAGAGCACATTACGAATGCTACAATAATAATTGTATCATTAGTTGGTGCTTACTTAGGAATAAGAGGAATTCTTTCGAGTTTAAGAATTCAGGCAGATATTCAATCTCAAATTGCTACTGCAATGGCTCTATCTACTCCAGATGCCGAGATAACCGCTAGCCCCACTGAATCCAATTTAGATATTCAAGCCACTTTGAACTCATACTCAACCGCTGCTCTTTCAACTATAAACGCAGATTCAACCAAAGTTGCCTCAACTAATGAGGAAATTTCAGCCGGTATTCAGTCTTATCTTCAAACATTGACGCTCCCACCCCATAACAAATAAATTACGCTCCTGCTTTGCTTTTTCTATCTTTTGACATTTCCTTTTCTCTTTACTATCTTTATCTTCAATGAAAAAAGCCTTGTGAAATTCCCCTATCATCTTCCTGAATATATGGGGTAGAATTTCGCGAAGAAAGATTAACAACAAAATAAAATTTAAAATGGTAAAATAGATTGTCAATATAAGTTTATTGATGCATATGAACTTTAGCGAAACAATTCCTGCCGCTTTTACAAAAGCAACCGGTTTACCTTGGGAAAGTATAAATCATCCTAAATTTGTAAATCTTCTGAGGATTGGTATTTCAGCTGATTCTATAGTCGATGGTATTTTATTAGGAGGAATGACCGGCGCTGTAATTGGAGGAATTATTTTTTGGATACAATTTTTGAATAAAATGGAAGCAGAAAGTCTTATACGCAATCAATATCCTGAGGCTAAAGGCTATTTAAAACCAATGCGTAACCCCATGCTCCTTCCTTTATTTGCTACAATGGAAGGACCAATCGTAGGAGCATTAACAGACTTGTTTTCAGATGATTTTTGACATTTCCTTTTTTCTTTGTTATAATTACTCTCAATGAGAAAAGCCCTGCTTTCGGCTTTAGTAATAATCGCTACAATACTTTTTTCACTTTCTTTTGTAAAAACCGCCAAAAGCATCAGCCAAGAAGAAATAATTAAAAAACTTGAAGATAAAATAATTCCCGACCAATATATTGTTGTTTATAAAGATTCTGTGTCAAATCCGGATTCCGTAACCGACGAGCTGGAAAAACTGCACTCACTCAAGTCAAAATTCCGCTTTAGTAAAGTATTAAAAGGCTATACTGCAGTTTTTACTCCGGAAAAACTGGAAAAAGTTAAGACGGATCCGAGAGTCGCCTTTGTTACCGAAGACAAAGAAATAACAATGGCCCAGTGGTGGAGGCGGAAAAAGACTCCGACCCCGACACAAACATCTACCCCAACCAGAACTCCAACTCCGTTTAAATCACCTACACCGACAACTGTTAAGTCCCCGACCCCTACTCCAACCACAGTAATAACTACTCAAACAATTCCATCTGGCGTTTCAAGAATTGGTCTTACAATCAACGAAGGCGCTAGTGTAGGAGTCGCAATTCTTGACACAGGAATCGACCTTGACCATCCGGATCTTGCCGGAAATATTATTGCAAATAAAAGCTGCATTAGTGGAAAATCAACCGGTGAAGACGACCAAGGCCATGGGACACATGTTGCCGGAACTGTTGCCGCACTCAATAACTCGATTGGAGTTCTAGGCGTTGCACCTCAAGCGAAATTAATTGCCGTTAAAGTCCTCAACTCTCAAGGATCCGGAAGTTACTCCAGTCTAATTTGTGGAATTGACTGGATTACAACAAATGCAAAAAATTATAATATTAAAGTCGCCAATATGAGTCTGGGCGGCGGCGGATCAAGCGATGATAATTGCGGAAATACCAACGGCGATGCTCTTCATCTGGCAATCTGCAAATCAAGAGACGCAGGAATAACCTATATAGCCGCAGCCGGAAATAACGGCAATAATGCTTCTTCAACCGTTCCAGCAGCTTATAACGACAGCGTAATAACTATTTCTGCTCTCGGCGATTCCGACGGACAGCCCGGAGGTCTTGGTCCGAATACCTGGGACGGAAAAGATGATACATTTGCCGGTTTTTCAAACTTCGGAAATGTAGTTGATCTTGGTGCTCCGGGAATTGACATTCTATCCACAAAAAGAGGCGGCGGTTACACAACAATGAGTGGAACAAGCATGTCAACCCCGCATGTAGCCGGAGCTGCAGCTTTATATCTCAAAATTAATCCGTCAGCCACTTGGAGTCAGGTCAGAGACGGTCTCACGGCAGTCGGCGAACCCCAGAACTCCGGCCATACCGACCCTACAGGTCTACATCCCGAAAAAGTCATCAAATCAAACTCACTTTAATTCAAAATTAAGAATTATTCCAATTGCAAAGTCCTATAATATGTTGAGAGAGCATGGTATAATTCAGGGCATGGATTCGGAAAGATTTAACTACAGTCAAGTTCGAGACACTGTCTTTCAAATAGGTGAAGGTTGTAATTTTGCCTGATATGGTTGCCAAGGTGAGGGCAGAAATCATGGGGCAGATATCAACAAAGTTAAACCTGCGATAGATATTGAAGACTTAAAACATATACAAGTTGTTTTTCCTAATTTGGAAAAAATCAGGTGGGGTGGAGACTTTAGTGAACCAACATTACCAAATTTCGGCCTTTCTAGACTTAATGAATGGGTAAGAAATTCAACTAATTGGAAAATCTTAACGATAACAAATGGTTCAACGCTTCCAACTAATGAAGATGATGTTCCTAGATATTTATATGATATTTTGGGTTACGAAACCTTAAGCCCCGAGCAAAAATTGGCCGTGTCTATTGATCGGTATCACTTCCAGGCATATTCAAACTACCATGCTCAGAATGGGTTTACTGGTAACCCAAGAACTTCATATCAAGAAAGAATAAATTGTATTGTTAATTTTGGTTTAGCACTCGGTGTAAATGGTGGTTTAAAGGTGAATACCATTATAAGTGGAGACGAAAATCCTCAAGAAGCCGTGGATTCTTTAAGAAGTGAATGGCAAATACCGGAAGTGATCCCAATTGATACTTTAAATATTTCTATCTACACACCTGTACAAGAAGCATTACTGACTTTAGTCAAGATGAATAAAGTTTCTGACCTTAGGGATGGAAACAGTTTTCCTGATAGCAATGATCCAGTAACGTTTGTGAGAAAAGAGAGGGATGGTTTATTCTTATATCTAAATATATCGGATTTTGGTTTTCGGCGAATAGATCGAGGGCTTCGAATTCCTGCCCCTCCGGAGTGAAAGATGACATCCTAGCAATCTCATTTACCATATCCAACAATTATATCCATCTTATTGACATTTAATATCTTTTGTCATAATATATAAGTAATGAAGTTTTTTGAATGGGATAAGGAGAAGAACGACAAACTAAAAAAAGAGCGAGGAGTTGGATTTGAAGAAATAGTTATAAAGATAATTAATAAAGACGTATTAGATACAATTTCTAATCCTAGCCGAAATTTTCCTAATCAAAAAATTTTAGTGGTAGAAATAAATAAATATATTTATTATATTCCATACGTAGAAAATGAAAAAAAAGTATTTCTAAAAACAATAATTCCTAGCAGGAAACTAACCAAAAAATATCAAAAATAAATTATAAATTTAAATAAAATTATGAAAACATATAGACTCGACCCTGAAGAACAACAAATTCTAAAAGATATTGAAGCGGGTAAGTATAAAACTATACCTAACGTCAAAGAAGAGATAAAAAGAATGCGGCTATACGCTAAAAATACCTTAAAAAAGCTTAAGAATATTAATATCCGGCTATCAATTCGAGATATTGAAAGGCTGAAGGCTAGGTCGATTGAAACCGGTCTACCCTATCAAACCTTGGCAGCAGCTGTACTACGTCAATATATTGACCGAAAAATTAATATCACTCTTTAATCAAATTCCGACCACACCGACCAAACCGGCCTCCATCCTGAAAAAGTTAACCCTGAACCGAGCTTTGCTCTGGTTCATGGGTCGTCAAAACCAACTCCCTTTAATATTTATTCTGCTGAAGAACTACTTTGACTGGAGTAAAAGGAAAATTGGGCGTCTTTATGATATAATTAGCTAAATTTCAATTTACTTTTTAATGATATTAGACGCAAAATTAAATACAGATCAGTACTTATCCCCGCAAAAAAAAGCCAACTTAACAATATTTTTGGCAAATTTACCTTTATTGTTACCAACAATAAATGAAAAAATGCGACTGTTAGGCCAAGAACCGATCGAAAAACAGATTCCCGACTGGGTTATCGGTGGCGGGATTTTACTTTTGATTTTTGGAATTCCGTGGGCTATTTCTGCCTTAAGAGACCAATCAGGATACGGTGCTTTGCTAAAAGAGTCACAACGCGTTGCAAAACAACAGGCTAAACAATCAAAAACTAATCTGTCAACTTGTGAAGCCGATTGGCCATATAGCCGAAGAGAGTTCCGGCAAGCAGCTTCGGCTCTCCAGCAGGCAGCTCGGAAAGAAATACAGGCGGTTGAAAAAAGAGGATTTTCTCTGGGTGCAGTTGAAATATATATAGCCTCTGTCGGTAATTCTTGGCCTTTTGCAAAAGACAATGTAATAAATCTTAAGGCCAGAATAGAAAACTTATATCACTTCCTTTTAATTAGTTAATACTTGTTATCGTCTATAGGATTAAACTCTAGGCCACCAGTGGAATAGAGTCTTTGCGGTAATTATTTGT
>Ga0209541_10006725_pt1 | contig 19508 bp, 18 predicted proteins | sample RifCSPlowO2_01_FD_184027 | JGI IMG/M metagenome (GOLD analysis project Ga0209541, IMG submission 184027) | Groundwater microbial communities from Rifle, Colorado - Rifle CSP2_plank lowO2_0.1 (SPAdes) (version 2) | ecosystem: Environmental > Aquatic > Deep subsurface > Groundwater | place... | reverse complement strand
AGCATTCAGTGGCTTAGGACAGGTGTTAGTGGACTTGAGTTGGCTGTGGGTGACAGTGGTGATGGTTGCCATCGCTGTAGGTGTAGGAGTTTACTTTTATCGCAAGAGTTAACCCCCCTTTGTTTTGCTGAGCTTTTTCTAATCTCTTCTCGAAGTATTCGGGTGATAGTTTTTTTAAACCATGAAATTCCATCATTCTCTGAATGATGGCTTACTTCGTAGCCATTTATCAATAGATGGAATTTCAGGGTGCTCAAAATGAGGCAGGGGTGCATGAAATGAAACGACGATTCCTGAAAACAGAAGACTATCTGAAAACAGAAGACTATATGTTTCATCACTGAAAATGAGTCGTTGCTCATTTTCATGTGCCACCTGTCTTTGATCGGTGGTCCCCTGCCTATTTTGACAAAGTAAGAAATAGCCAAAAACAAGAGATAGAACCATTTTCTAGAAAAGAGAAACGTTTAAATAGGTCGAGAGATTCCTTTTCAAATGAAGTAGCAACTGCCTTTGGTGGTTTTAAGGTTTGTTGCCGTACTTGCTTTACAGTTCATAAAAAATGGTGAGGGATGGGAAGATGGTTCTGGGAAAAAAAGATTTAGTGATAATACTTTTTGTTATGGCAGGAGTGTTCCTGTTTTCAACATTCGTTTTAGGGAATGGGGGAACATTTACCAATTGCCCGCAGTATTCGACAAATGCTACATGCATGGCAAACAATTGTTTCTTTGCCAGTGACCAATGGGGCTCTTGGTGTGAAGACCTTAGTTGCTTTGATGCCGATGGCGATAAAGGTCTGTGTTATGGGTTAAATAGGTCTTCTAATGGTACCATTGCTAACGGGTCTTATCAAAGCAGACAGTTTAATGTTTCTTACACCTGCGGCTGGGAAATTTTTGCAACGGGTTTATGTGATCCTATCGGTGGCAATGCCTATGGTGATGGCTGTCCTGACTTTGATAATGATGAGCAGGGATGTTATCAAACAGGTTTCTGCTTTTATAATGCATCTAATAATGAATGTAATGAGCCCGCAGGCGGCTTTGGTGGGCAAGTAGGATTTAACAATAATCCTTCTTGTGCTTGCCTCGTGAATCAAGCTGCTTGCACGAACATCAGCGGCTGCACCTGGAGCAGCAATGCCTGTAGTGGGAATCCTGAAGGGATACAATGTTCTGACTTGAATAAGACTCTCTGTGCTGATTTTACCTTATTATCAACGTGTTGTTCTTGGAATGGAACGGGGTGTGCTACGTCATTCCAGAGTTCTTGTTATGACCAGCAGGCAGATCTGCAGGATGGAGAGCAGTTCTGTGAGGACACCATCCCTTTCAAAAATAAAACGTCTTGTGAAAAGATTGCTGGCTCGCCGTGGTATATGCCTTGTATCTTTAACAAGTCAGGGGAAGAAGAATGCCACTTTAACTCTGCGGCCTTTGGTGATTTTGCTTCATTTGATGAAGTGACGACACAACAAGGCTGTGAAGCTCAAGGCGGGTTATGGAAGACGGAGCAATACACGCAAAATGGCTATACCAAAACAGACTCTTGGTGTGAATTCAATTTTGGCTCTGGTGGGAATTGTGATTCCGCCTGTTGGGCTTGTGAGAATGGTGTTACGGCAGCTAATGCCGAAGCTACTTGTGAAGATTCAGATTTAGGCTATTGTGAATTCCGCTCGGACAGCAATGCCATAAATGGCATAGGTTGGTGCAATCCCAAGGCTTTGTTTATTGAAGGCGGGGGAAAGAGTTGTGGTGATGAATGTGGTGCTTGTGATTACTTAAATGATCCTGAAGCGGCGTGTATGGGCAGTTTAAAGCAATGTGTTTGGGCGAATGACAGCAGCGCAGCGAATGGGATAGGGAATTGCTTTGGGCAGAGTGAAAAGAGATGTACTAATGACTGTTTCAGCTGTTACACTCAGTCTGATTGCGCAAATAATGGAAAAGGTGGAGACGGGGCTTGCAGCTGGGATGCCACCAACTTTTTTTGTAAGGACGTCGGCTTTACCGGTGAAATATGTTTTGACGGAGTAGATAACGATAATGATGCCAATGTTGATTGTACTGATTCTGGCTGTGCCACCGATAAGTTCTGTGGCGGTGAGGAATTAAGTGATACCTTTGGAAATTGTCCTGGACAACAGACGGAAAATGCGTGTGATTCTATTGGTTGTGTTTGGATTAATGATTCTTTGGGTGGTGGTTTTGGAGGAGACTTCTCTGGTCATTGTGATTTTCCAGGAGCGCAATGCTGGCAGCATGATGAAAATGCAACAGCATGTGATCTTGCTTCGGGGTGTTCATATCTGACATCGGGAACCGGCTTCTGTGAAGAGAATTTCACTCTCTTTGACAATTGTTTTAATCAGATAAATCAGACGAATTGTGAAGGTACCGGGGCAGGAGCTTGTTCATGGATCAATGAGACCTTTGGTGGCTTCTCCTTTGGACGATGCGAGCCGGTTCTTTTTGCGCAATGCTTTAATAACCAGACCAGAAGGTCCAATGAGACTAACTGCGAACAGAATGTAACTGTTAACAGCCTATCTACTCAGATCTGCAACTGGCAGAGCTTTGGAGGAGGTCAGTCTGGTTGCCAGCCAGTATGTTTCACGGTTACTGATAACTCAACCTGTGGGAATTATAATGGTTTATGTCAATTGGTCTATGGCTTATGCGAGCCAGATTCTTTTGGTGGGAATTGCTTTGAGGCAGATGGTAATAAGTCAAGATGCACTGGTACATTTAATCAAACATGTAGCTGGTTCTCAGATGGATTTCTCTTGAACAATGTCAGCGGGACCAATTGTACTCATCCCGTTACCGGAGCGACAGATAGCTGCGGCTACTGTGATCCTAAAGGAGAGGGGGGATTTGTAAGCTTTATGGGAGATATTGAACCAACAACCATAGGAGTTGACGAACTGGGTGATACCTCTAACGTATCCCATGACATCCAGGAAGTTTTGTTGAGGGATGACTTTAATAAAATGGTGTTTGGTACTAGAATAAATGATGATTTGATAAAAAGTGGAATATGTAAGGCTGTTCCTTTAATCGACTCTACTTTAGGTGCTAGTAATGGAAATAATACGTTCTGGTGGTATCTTGATACTGATGGAAATAGAACGAATGGTTGCGCTGCCAGGGACAATGCCTCAGAGGTAGGGTATGAATTCTCTTTCATCTATAAAGGTCAGTATGCTGCTAGTTTGACCGAAACGAAAGTGTCTTATCGTTGTATCAACGCAGCCTGGGGAGCGACGCCTATTCCTTTATCATCAAGCAAGGAAAAGATGTGTTCTCTCATTGGTGGAGGGATGGTGGGCATAGAGAAAAATGAGTTCTCCAAGTTTAAGAGCTTATTTAACAAGAGTAAAGACTTACGGGTCTATGCCACGGTTGGCAACTCTACCACGAATGATTCAATCATCCTGGATTCTTCCGGACCGTTCTTTTATAGTCCTGGTTCGATTGACTTCCAGTTTGAGGATTGTTCCAATACCGGAGGAGATGCAGATGCTGATGGTATCAGTGCGAGCAACGACCCCGACTGTTTTGACTTCCTGAAATTTGGCTATGTTCCTAATGAAGCAGGATTTGAGTGTAGTGATCAAGAAGATAATGATGCTGATGGATCTACCGATTGTTCTGATCCTGGCTGTTCATTCAGCATTGAATGTGGTGGGAAAGGTGTTCCTCAGGCAGATGCTACGGATAAAACAGCACCAAAGATTACTTGGTTACAGGCAAATGCCTTCCCTGATTCAGCAATTATCATGTATGATACGAATGAGCCAGCCAATGGAACGTTAGCGTTCTATGGAAATGATACCAAGTGTAAGACGATCAATGGGTCAGCGATAAGGGATATCGGTATCATCGATTCTTTCCTGCCGGATTATAAGATGTGGCATGACGGTCCGATTGATAACTTTGCTTATAACCCTGAGCGAAATACCAATTACACCCTTAAGAACGGCACGACGTATTATTACAAGACAACAGTATGTGATGTCAATGATAATTGTGCTGTTAGCGCCTGTTCGAACTTCACTACGAAGGCGACTGCTGATGATTGTAAGTCCTGCAGCAGTACGTTCAACTTCCCCTTCACTCCACCTAGTGGAGCAGCAGCAACTGACCCATTAGGGGCCCTGAACTTTACCATTGTTACTTCCGGCGGTACAGAAACGGCGCTAGGAGCTAATGCTGCTGCAGGGACACAGTTGAACTATACACAGAGCAAGAACTTTGATTTAGTGATAGAAAATAAAGGGAGTGATGAAAGTAACTGGTCCGTAAGGTTAGTGAATGCTAGTGTCGTGGGCAAACTTTCCAGCGGGATAACTAACTTCAGCAGTTCTGATGGGGACATCAGTCATAACAGTACGTTGAATGGAACGTTTGTTGGCTTAGGCACGACAAAATGCCAAGAGCTGATCAATGCCTTCCGACCAAAGAAGTTGCAGTTAGGGATTCCTGGAAACGTCAGCAGCCTCTATCAATGTGGCTCTGGGTTACTGAATTGCACCTTAAAGAGTGTCGGTACGAATGCCACGAATTTAGGGTATAATACGACGACAAACGTTACAACGTGGGAAGTTCCCGCGGAATGGGGGTGTTAGAAGATGAAAAAAGCGATAACCTTAGCAATAATAGGTGCTGTTGTTACCTTGTTTTTTATTTCTCTTGTTGCAGCGGCTTACGGGCCAGCTTCACAGGCTACGACGAGCACTTCCTCATCTAGCAGCTCAAGCAGCTCTTCATCGAGCTCTTCCGGTGGGGGAGGGGGCGGAGGAGGTGGTGGAACAGCAGCAAAAAAAACGACTACCGCTACAACTGAAGAGACCGATGCAGAAGCGACATCAGATAGTGATGGGGCTGATGCTGCAGCAACCGCAGGCGAAGCGGCAGCTGATCAAGCTAACCTTGGTTCAGGAACTGATGACGCTGCTGCCGATGCTGACGGCAAATCTGCCTTGGCTGGACAAGCATTCAGTGGCTTAGGACAGGTGTTAGTGGACTTGAGTTGGCTGTGGGTGACAGTGGTGATGGTTGCCATCGCTGTAGGTGTAGGAGTTTACTTTTACAGAAGGCAAGATTGATTATCTTCTTTTATTTTGTTTTATGTTTTAATCTCTTCTTTTTTTAGAAGTCGATAGTTAAGGTATTGTCCCTTCAGACCACATAAGGAATAAACATCCACTTCACTTTTTTCTTATATTCAACATAATCTTTATCTTGTGATAGATGTTTTTCTTCCGTTATTGCTCTCAAAAAATATATCCCGCTCCAGAATGCCATCCCTAAAGCAAATTTCCAGTTGATGACGGGAAGCAACGTCAGCCACCAGATGAGATTTTTGCTGATGTAAGCAGGATGGCGAACGAGAGAATAAGGAAATCTGCTGACAATGCCTCTGTTTGTCAGATTAGAAGAGCGCATCCCCAAGGCCAGCGTCGCTGCTACATATATCACGAGCAATGCTATCAAAACGAATCTGAATATTGTGGTTATTTCCTCATTCCAGAACAGAACATGGTCATTCGCACCCCAAGGAACATATTTTCCGACGAGAGAATTGAAGGGGGGATAGCAGATTAAGGCAACAGCCCAGCCGACAAGAGTAGGCTCGACGGATCTAACGGTATTCTGAAGCGACCGTGATTCAAACGTATATCCCACAGCGAAGACGAACGTATCAATGGTAAAGACTAAGGTGAGCAATGCAGGATACCATGGGAAAGAATATCCTTCTAAAAATTCTCCCAAGCCAAGTGATAAGATTATTGTGATAAAAGAGTTCTTGAACTGAAGAAGGCTATTAAAATTATTGATGAAGAAATTGATCATCAACGGCAGGAAAAAGAATTTTACTCCCATAAATAAGAGCGCGGTCTTTTCTTCTTTCTCGAAAAGGGTATTATTCTGGAGAATTCCACCATTTTGAAGAGTTTCTGGATGATGCTCTTTTTTTCTGTTTCTTTTCAAAAATTCTCCTCGCGTTATATATCCCAATATTTTCTTCAATGCACAGACCACGAAGTAAGGTCTGCTCGCGCTATATCTTGTAGAAAAGAAGAAGTAATAGAATGGGCTGATGATGATGAAGCTCCAATAGAAGTACAATAGCGTTTGCTGTGCTGTTGCTGAGAGAATCTTTTGGAGATAAGGAAGAGTCCGGCAGAGAGCTATTCCTAAGCCATAGACCAGCACACTTGATAGGTATAAGATTATCCCTTGCTTGATTGCTTCTTTCGAGCGCTGTATCATGATTATCTCGCAGAAAAGTTAGATGTTCAGGAGCTTATGAGCTTCTTCAAGAACTCTTTGGTTGAAATCAGTTATTGTTTCACCTTCTTTCTTCGCCGTATTTAATCCCTGCAATAAGCTTTTTGTCAACTGAAACTCTGTTTCCTTGTCAAATAGTTTTACTTGCTGTAAGTGTTCTCTGATGGTGTCTTCCTCGATCGTCTCAGGATTGGAGCTCACTGCTTTGATCTCCGAAAATTCTTCGGACGTCAGATCGACGGTGTTTTTCATGATGATATAGGCATTCTGCCGATACAGCTGTTCAAAGATGGACTTAAAGTCAATATCAGATGTTCTTCCTTTCTGTAGTTTTCCGTGCAGCCTGATCGTGATGATCGTGTCTAAGAGATCTTTGTTGGAGAACTGCTGAAGGATCTCTTCCTGAACTTGCAGAGGTGTTTTGTTTTGACAGTTCAAAATGATCTTCTGATGCTGTATCATTTCCAGAGGCTGCCACGTTATTGTCTGGAGCGGCATCTTTCTTCCTCCATCATCAACTCCTCTCTCCTCTCCAAATCCACTTCTCTCGTCAACAGCATCCTCATCGACATCGATAAGATAATACCCTCCATAACTATATTTCTCCAGCTCCGCAAAATTGTTTGGGAATAACGCGCCTGTATATGTTAACGGCCCATACTCTTCCAGATTTAACAGCGTGGGATGATGGATATGTCCTCCCGCATAATAGTTAAATCTCTTCGGCAGAAAGGAAGCCGGCTGTGACTCCAGCATCTCCAGATGTTTTGGCTTCAGTTCTGTCAGCGTAGTATGGAACATAAAGATTTTGTATCCTTTCTCTTCCTCTAGATGTTGCAGATGAAGATTCTGATAATATGTCTTGTCCAGCAGGCCTTTTCTGCCGAGAATCCCTGTTATCTTAACGTTTGTTTTCTTGTCGACAGTAAATTGCAGGTGCAGCTGTCCTGTTTCCTGGTCGATCGTCCCCTTGCAGACATTCATCAATAATCCGGCATTCTGCAAAACATCGATCATCGTCTTTCCCGATGGAGAAAAGTCATGGCTGCCCGCGATGACATATAAGGGAATGTTTCTGTCCAGCAGTTCTTTCATCTTTTTGGTGACGATCTTCAATGTGTCTAACGATGGCAAGGAGGTATTGAATAAGTCTCCGGCAAAGAGGATGAAATCAACATGGTGAGAGATGCATTCATCGATCGCTGTCAGAAATGCTTTGGTGGAGAGGTCACGCATCTTTTCATCTCTCCATGATCCCAGATGAAGGTCGGCAAGATGAGCATATTTCATACCTCTTTTAGAGGACAAATGCTTTATATGGATTATGGTAGTTGACCATACCTTTCCATAACCTTTGCTTCAGTATCCTGCCAATCTCTTGCAAGATGAACACGACCATTTTGTGGTTGGTAATGGGCTGCTCCTAGTCCAAAAAGAAAGAATTCTCCGGGATATCCTTTTTGTTCAACTGCTTTGGCTAGTCTAGCGCTATCATCGATGATCCCCAATATCTGAGGATATGAGGCATGTAGTGACATCGCTTTTGCTTCGATATGGCCCCATCCTGGATAATCTTCTTCCAGCATCATGAGGGGAAGATCTGGAAAACCATGTTTCGCTAGAGCCTCTAAGGTAACTCCTCTCATCTGTTCTCGCCTAGCGGTCTTATAACAGGTGATAATGCCTCTTTCTTGAAGCCTACGTACAGCAGCAGAAGCTCCGGCTAATGGATGGATTTCGCGGTTAAAGGTGGTGTTTTCCATCAGAGCATGTGCCCGCGTTACTGCTTCGGGAATATCATTCCAATAGGCGAGACTTCCGTGGAGGGAATAGGTCATTCTTAGAACTTCGATAGTTACATCTGCTGGTGCAGGAAAGTTTGCTGAAAGACCTTCATGGTATGCTCTTGTCGTGTCAAAGCACGTGTCATCGAGATCTACAGCAAGCCCTCTTTTAATGCCCAGATCAGAGAGTCTTCTCTTGATTTTTTCTTGTTGTCCATCTCCCATTTCTTGGTCCATAATTAACCAGAAGGAGGATGATATTTAAATGTGCCTCTGACAATTCTTTTCTGTGTGAATAAAATTTCTGCTGATAGGATTGTTTCTTTTCATAATCCCTGGAGGCGCAGCATGTCCTATGAGAATATTCTTTCAAGAGGATGTTCTCTCTATAATATTTTAAAACATTATTAGGGATATCGGCTATCTATTCTACCGTCACGCTCTTCGCTAAATTCCTGGGCTTGTCGATATCGCATTCCCGTAAATCTGCAATGTGATAGGCAAACAGCTGTAAAGGTATCGTACAGATGATAGGATAGAGTAGGGCATCTACTTTTGGAACAAAGATGACATCATCACAGATCTTCCGCAACTTTTCATCACCTTCTGTAGCGATGGCAATGACTTTCCCATTTCTTGCTTTAATTTCTTCAATATTGCTCAAGGTTTTGTCATACACTTCATCTTGCGGACATATCACAAAGGTAGGTGTGTCTTCTGATACTAAGGCTATCGGCCCGTGCTTCAATTCTCCGGCAGGATACGCTTCAGCATGGATGTAAGAGATCTCTTTCAATTTCAGCGCCCCTTCTAACGCTAGCGGGAAATTGGTATTTCTCCCGATGTAAAGAAAATCATGAAACTGATAATATTTTCTGGCTAATTCTCTGATCTCCCCCATTGCTGCATCACCTTCCAGCAATCCTTTTATCTTCTGGCTGATCTGCTGCTGATCAAATGGCTTTCCGGCAAGATGATGGGCGAGAACGTATAGTGTGATCAGCTGAGACATGAATGCTTTTGTGGAAGCCACACCAATCTCTGGTCCGGCTCGCGTGTATACTACTTTATTTACTTCCCTGGCGATCGTCGAATCAACAACATTAATTAACCCCAATGTCAAAGCTCCTTTCTTCTTTGCCAGCCTCATCGCTGCCAAGGTGTCGGCAGTTTCTCCCGATTGAGAGATGGCAATGACCAGATCTTTCTCATCAACTAATGGATCAGAATACCGAAATTCAGAAGCGATGGCATTCACTACCGGAATCCTGGCGATTTTCTCGATAAGATATTTCCCTAAGAAACCGGCATAATGAGCGGTGCCACAGGCAAGGATGATGATTCTTTCCGGCTTCTCTACAGTAAACTTGATAGATAATGAATCTTCGATGACTTGCGGCTGCTCTACAATCTCTTTCAGCATGAAATGCTTATACCCCCCTTTTTGCGCTTGCTCTAGGTCCCAATTGATTTTGCTGATCTTTTGCTCATGCAATTCTCCTTGAAAATCGAATACAGTTACCTTCTCTGGCGTAATGTGGGCGATCTCAAAATCATTGAGGTAGATGACATCCTTGGTATGCTCAATTAATGCGGAAACGTCAGATGCCAGAAACTGTTCGCCTGTTCCTAAACCAACGACTAACGGGCTGCCGTTTCTTGCTCCGATCATCTCTCGGGTATCCTGTTTAATGACGCAAAATGCATATGCCCCCTGTAATCTCTGGATGGTTTGCAGTACCGCTTCGCGCAGGCTTCCTTGGTAGTATATTGATAGAAGATGGGCGATGACTTCAGAATCCGTTTCCGATGAAAATTCTATCCCTTGTTTTCTCAGCTCTTCTTTTAGCTCCAGATGGTTTTCAATTATTCCGTTATGAACGATGGCAAATTGTTTTTTCAAGTCTAAGAAAGGATGAGCGTTCTTGTCGGAAGGCGCTCCATGCGTGCTCCATCTGGTATGCCCGATCCCTTTCGTTCCGGGAAGAGTGACCTGATGGAGATTGCTGACTCTGCCTTTAGTTTTATACACATTCAATTCATGGTTATGTTCTACGACGATGCCGGCAGAATCATAGCCCCGATATTCCAGCTTTTCCAGCCCTGAAACAAGGATAGGGTTGGCTTCTCTGTTCCCGATATAGCCGATGATGCCGCACATATCTGCTTTTCTGGATTTTCGCTTTAAGAAGTTTATGGTTTTTGAGCATATGTTTGTTTTAACTCAAACTATAGGAAAGACCTTAACTATATCCCTTTTAGCTCTCCCTTGCGAGCCATTTCTGTGACAATATCACATCCACCTATGAATTTCCCATGGATATATACCTGGGGAATTGTCGGCCAGTCGGCGAATTCTTTAATTCCCTGCCGAATGGATTCATCTGTAAGGACATCAAATGACTTGAAGGGTATCCCTGACTGCTTCAAAATGTTTGCTACCTGCATCGAGAACCCGCAACGCGGCTCTTCTGGTGTTCCTTTCATGAACAGAAATACTTTACTGGAGTTAATGAGGTTTTGAATTTTTTGTTTAAGTTGTTCATCCATAATGAAGATGATTTTCCCTTTACTTATATTTTTTTCTAGAAGCTAAACAAATACATTAATCCTGAACATTGATCTTCAACGCATGAATCTGCTCTTTCATCTCTTCTTGAAGGATATCATAAATGATGCGGTGCTTTTCGAGAAGTGTCTTTCCTTTGAATCCAGAATATGCTACATTTACTTGAAGATGATCTCCAGTCGGATGATGAGCAGCATGCCCCTGGCTAAAGTCCTTAACCTCAACGTGTGATCCTGGAAGCGCCTGTTCAATTTTTCGTTTCACGATTTGTAGATCAATCATCTGTTTTGCAGGATACTTCATGTATTTAATGGTTTGGACGTTAACAATGAATGGTACTATTTTGTTATTGATATTATTGTGTTTTTAACCGAGCAGGAAGATGTTCAAACTGCCAGAAAGTATGGAATAAGCTCAGCCAAAGACTAAGAAAGGAAGTGAAGTGGTGACAAATTGTCATAGACTGAAATTACCGGCAGCAGATGGCAAATCCCATGAAACTGATTGTGCAAAGACAAAATCTTTGTTTAGGATAATCTACCCTTCATGTTTTACCCTTCATGCCGATAGAGAGTAGCTCCATTCTGCCCATGAAAAACAGACCTTTCTGAATAATGGCTTTCTCGCATCAAGGGTACTGCATTCAGTTCCGCCTGTTTCATCTCTGCAAATAAAGTAATTCCTGCTGGTTCCGTCACGAGATTCTCAAAGGTGATCGCTCTTCTGGCATCAGAGCCGAAAGCATGATAGGGAGCATGGGGATGAGTGACAAACGGTCTGCCATTAGAAACTTTTCCTAAAGGGATTCTGCCGTGAGGCGCTTTAACGGAATCCGTGACATGAGTAATGTACCTTCCAGAACTGGCCACTTCTTCTTGTGATGAAGAAATAAAAAAGGATCCGGCAGGGAGATAATATCCGTCAGGATGATCATCTAAATTAACCTTCAGAAAATGGCCGTTCGGTCCGTTGAGTGGATCTAATTCACTGCCTCCATTATAGACCTGAATAATAGGATGCATCGATAATTGCAGATAGCCTCCTCGGAAGGGAGCTTCAACAGAAGACAGTTTTCTATCATCCTTCCATACTTGCACATCTTCTGAATCCATCAGTTCTCGGACATCCTCTCTAGTCTCCCGAAGTGCTGTTCCTATCACTAGCTGAGCTAAAACGTCTCCTGGCCTGATTCGTCGAAATGTGTTAAACGTCCGTAAGCTGCACATTGGTCTATCTGCTCTATCCTGAGAAGCAGCATCGACAAAAAAGTCATGAGAGACAGCGCTCTCGATGCAAGTTCCGATCCTGGCAAACCTGCTTCTAGTGATCACTTCAGCAACATATCCTGCCGGAAGAAATAGTTCTCCTGAGAATCGCCAACGATATCGTTCTCCAGGCTGAATCACCAATCCTTCTTCTGGTATTGCCATTTCGCGATCATCTTGCCAAAGAGTATTTCCAATACTGATATCGATAGAGTAAGCTCTCACTCCAGCATGCTGGTCAAGCCTTACTTTTCCCGATCGCAGATCTTCCAGGAGCTGTTCGTGTGGTGCTAGACCTCTACCTGATGTCATTTTTTGGCGAAGAAGGAAACAGATTAAAAAGGTTATGGTGAGAATGGATAGCGGTTTCTATTGTGGAGATAATATAAAGTTACCCTAAACATTATTAAACCCAATACCTTTGTCATGAAGCATGGGTAATATCTCCAAGTTGATGCCTCAAAAGCAGGGATTATTCAAATATTGGTGGCTTCTGATCATACTTCTCCTCTTTTTTTTCTTGTACCTCCTCGTTTCAGGAGCCGGTCCATTGACTCCTCAAAGACCACCATCTGATTTTCTTATTACTCACAATATATTTGATCTGGATCAAGTGGCGTCTATCAGCAGATTCCGAAGCTGTGCTGGACACCGCAGTATGTCGCAAGGCTCAAAAGAACCAGACAGCTCGATGGCAACTTATTTTACGACAAATGTCAAAGAATATCCTGGCCGACCGCCCCAAATAAAGGTTTATGCGCCATTTGATGGTTACATCACTCCTATGGTGGGTGGTTTTTCTTTTGTGCCCAAGTCCAGCAAATTTCCTGGGTGGCCTTTCAATCAATACAGGATCATTATTGAGCACGTTAAACCTTTACCAGAATATGAAGGCTCAGTTGAGGTTAAAGCCGGTGAGCTAGTGGGCTATGATGACTCCAGCGAGTATTTTCCTGATGCTCCAGTGAAAAGCTTGGATATCCGAGTCGGTGTGGTGGCTTTCCCGCCAGAAAGGAATTCCCATCAGATTGAACCGTTTAAAAATATGGATTCCGTCTTTCAATATATGTCTGATGAGGTGTTTGCTGAATACACTAAAATGATTCCCGAGCTAAAAAGTCCTGAAGATCTTATAATTCCCGTCGAATGGAGAATTGATCATCCCTGTACCTTCCGAGATGACGGACCGTATTTTGAGCATACTACTACCGATGATTCAAATCCGAGATACTCCGATGCTGTTGATCTTCAGAGCAGCTAGGAATATTGGGCACGTAACTTTCCATCATCTTTCCAGCGTAACCTTTATAAAACAGTTCCGTTTTTAGCAGATATTACCAATGAAGTTGTAACCAACGAGGTAAATTTCTCGTTAATACCAATTACAACGTGGAGGTACACACAATGTCCGATGATGCGAAAATTTTAGAAGCTGTGGAGATTGCCAGAACATCCGGCAAAGTGCGCAAAGGAGCTAATGAAGCTACCAAAGCGATTGAGAAAGGCGCTGCCAAATTAGTTGTTTATGCCGCAGATGTAAGCCCAAAAGAAATCATTATGCATTTGCCATTGTTGTGCAAAGAAAAAAATATCCCTTGTTTTCAAGTAGCGAAGAAGGAAGATCTGGGAGCAGCAGTGGGCTTGGCTCTAGGAACAGCAGCCGTTGCCGTAGTTAAAGAAGGAGATGCTAAATCTGCTATCGATTCCTTCTCTGGCGCTGGCAGCAAAGGCAAAGCAAAACATAGCTCTGAAAAAAGTGAATAAAAGTGAATAAATATGGCTAACAAATTAACAAAAAAGAACGTTGAAGAAGTTGTTTCTGCAGGAGAAGGTGATGTAAAATTTTCACTGGGAATCCCTGGAGAAGTCAAAGAGATCATCGGCAGGGCCGGATCGAGAGGAGAACTTACTCAGGTCATGTGCCTTATCCTTGACGGCAGAGATAAAGATAAAGCTATCCGCAGGAACGTAAAGGGTCCGGTAAGGGTAGGAGATTTCTTGATGCTCTTGGAAACTGAAATAGAAGCGCAGCGATTGGGCGGAGGGAGGAGATAGATGCCAAAGTGCCATTTCTGCGGGATTGAAGTTCCGAAAGGGACATTAAAGATTTTTGTTTATACTAATGGGAAGATCGCTAACTTTTGTTCAAGAAAGTGTGAGAAGAATCTCTTGAAATTGAAAAGGAAGCCATTAGAGACGCGTTGGACGGAAGCTTATCGTAAAGAGCATAAGAAGAGCTAGAGATGTTTGCTGTTAAAACAGCTGAAGGCTACAGAGGTAAAAGAGGAAACAAAAATGATGGAACAGACGCTCGTGTTGATCAAGCCTGACGGCGTACAGCGAGGCTTAGTGGGAAGAATTCTAGGCAGATTTGAAGATGTAGGGTTAAAAATCAAAGGAGTAAAGATGGTCTGGGTCACTCCTGAATTCAGCAAGAAGCATTACAAGGAACTTTTGAAAAAACATTTTTATCCTTGGCTTGAAGAGATGATTACGGAAGGGCCTGTTGTAGCGATAGTTCTTGAAGGCCTGCATGCCATTGAGTTAGTGAGAAAACTGGTCGGAGCAACGGAACCAAGAACAGCTTTGCCCGGAACGATCCGAGGGGATTTTGCCCATCACTCCTATGAATTTACTGATGCTAAACAGCGTTCGATCAAGAACTTGGTGCATGCTTCCGGGAATGCCAAAGAGGCGAAAGAAGAAGTCAAACTATGGTTTACCGATAAAGAGCTTCACGCTTATAAGACTGTGCATGAGAAGCATGTATTTTGAGATTCGTGCTTTGATATGTCGGACGAAAAGGATTTGTTTAGCATCATCGGGTTGAAATCATACTGCTTTCACATTGAGAGCGTCGCGGGGGGATGTCCCTTACGGGGACGCAGCTCCTTCAATTTCCACGTCGCTGATTTCAAAGATGCTAAACAAATACGACGAAAAGGATGATCCATTCAAAATGAAACTTGTTTTTCTAGGCGCTCCCGGTGTAGGGAAAGGGACGTATACCAAAGATTTAGTTTCAGAATTAGGTCTTGTCCATGTTTCTTCAGGAGATTTATTTAGAGAAAATATCAGCAAAGGGACTACTCTCGGCAAGAAGGCAAAAGAATATATTGACGCCGGGCAATTAGTTCCTGATGATGTGACGATAGGCATGGTCAAGGAAAGGCTGTCCCAGTCCGACTGCAAAAAGAAAGGATACATTCTGGATGGTTTTCCCAGAACTGTGCCGCAGGCGGAAGCTTTAGAGCAGTTTGCAAAGATAGATACTGTCGTCAATTTTATCGCAGATAAAAAGGTGATCATTGAAAGAATCAGCGGCAGAGTGATGGGCGAAGACGGGAAGATCTATCATAAAAAGTTTTTGTCTCCGCCAAAAGGACTGAAAGTATGGCAGCGGGATGACGACAAGCCGAATGTTGTCGAAGAGCGGTTGAAAGAATATGAAAAAAAGACGAAGCCGTTAGTAGATTATTATCGCAGGAAAAAAATGCTTCAGGAAGTTTCGGTGAACGAGAATTATAGTGATGACCATAAGTTGATCTTGGAAAAGATTAAGAAAGCGATTGATGGATAGTGAAGCTCATTATTGTTTGAAGGGAGGTGCTATCCTGAATTGATTAGGATTTTCTTGAAGATACCGATATCTATGTTCCAGAGATAAGGGACAGATGGCTCAAAGTATGGGCTGTATCTGAAAGCAGATATCCGCTTCTCCTAGCTAAGCTGTTGTTCTTTACCGTTAGATTTTTTTCTCAGCTTGAAGACACCAAGATTTCCAAAAGATTTATATAAAAACCATCTCGTTTTTGCTTTATTATACTTTACTGGAGGTTATACTGACAATGGCAGAAAAAATGATCGATCGGGTGGCACGTATCACCCAGAATCCAAAACAGATTCGAAATATTTGTACTAGCGCTCACATCCATCACGGAAAGACCGCGTTTACCGACAATTTGCTGGCAGCAGCAGGACAGATGTCATCCAAGGCCGCAGGTGACTTAGAGCAAGGGATGGCTACCTGGCAACATAAGGACGAGCAAGAACGGCTGATGACAGTTGATGCAGCAAATGTATCTATGGTTCACGATTTTGGTGGCAGTGAATATCTTATTAATTTGATCGATACTCCAGGACACGTTGACTTTGGTGGGAACGTCACGAGAGCGATGCGTGCTATCGACGGGACAGTTGTTTTGATTTGTGGTGTTGAAGGAGTTATGCCACAGACAGAAACAGTAGTCAGGCAAGCGCTTCGGGAAAGGGTAAAGCCAGTCTTATTCATCAATAAAGTTGATCGTCTCGTGAAGGAATTAAAATTATCGCCAGAACAGATTGCGCAAAAGATTTTTGATTTGGTGCAGCAGTTCAATCGATTGGTTGAAAGCATCGCGGAGCCGCAATACAAGCAGGCTTGGAAAGTAAATGTACAGGATGGCAGCGTTGCTTTTGGCAGCGCGCGGGAAAACTGGGCGTTGTCATTTCCTTTCATGCAGAAGAGGAATATTAAATTTTCTGATGTCTTAAGAATCTATGAGATGGAAGAGGAAGAGCGGAAGAAATGGGTCTGGGAAAACGCCCCTTTGAATGAAATCATCCTCGACATGGTTATCAAGCATCTTCCTGATCCGATGGTTGCTCAGCAATATCGTGTGCCGAAGATGTGGCACGGTGATGCAGAGTCAGAGTTTGGAAAAGATATCATCAGCTGTAATCCACAAGGAAAATTAGCGTTTGTCATCACGCGGATAGTCGTTGATCCAAGGTCTGGAAAAGATATTTCTGCTGGACGATTATTTAGCGGAACCATCAGAAGCGGCTTAGAAGTTTGGCTGAATGATGCAAAGCAGCGCCAGAGAATTCAGAATGTCTACATCTATAATGGTATCAAACCAGAAATCATTGAAAATCTTCCAGCGGGAAACGTCCTGGCAATATCTGGAGTAGTTGGGTTTGCCGGTGAGACGGTGACGATGGATCCTGTGCATCCTTTTGAAGAGCTGAAGCATATTTTTGAGCCGGTCATTACCAAAGCTATCGAGCCCAAAAAACAAGGAGATCTGCCAAAGCTTATTGAAGTTTTAAGAAAAGTTGGAAGAGAAGATCCTTCTATCAAGATTGAAATTAACGAGGAAACTGGCCAGAACCTGATTAGCGGGATGGGTGAGTTGCATTTAGAGATTATTGAAAACAGGATCATCACGGAGAAAGGGGTCGAGGTAAAAACATCTTCACCTATTGTTGTCTACCGTGAAACGATCACAAAACCTAGTCCGGAGATAGAAGGAAAGTCGCCCAACAAGCATAACAAACTGTACTTTAAGGTTAGTCCTCTCGATCCGAAGATCGCTGAAGGGATCAAAAGCGGAACTATTGTTGCTGGCCGATTCAAAAAGAGAGACGACCAATTAGTCAGCTTCTTACGGGAAGAATGCGAGTGGGATGCCAAAAAAGCAGGCATGGTTAAAGCTGTCTTCAACGGTAACATGTTCATGGATGAGACGAGAGGTATCGTCTACATCAATGAGATCATGGAATTGGTCTTAGATATGTTTGAAGATGTCATGAAAGCTGGTCCATTAGCTAAAGAGCCCTGTACGAATGTCATGGTCAGCCTGACAGATTGTAAGCTGCACGAAGATGCTATCCATCGTGGTCCGGCACAGATGTATCCTGCCGTTCGTGAAGGTATCCGGGGAGCGATGATGCAGGCAGGCCCAGTATTGTTTGAGCCATTGCAGATCACGAGGATCGAAGCTCCTGCAGAATACGTCGGTGAAGTTTCAAAGTTAGTTTCGACAAAGCGGGGCCAACTGCTAGACTTGACTCAGGAAGGAGATTTTGCTGTTGTCAAAGCAAGGCTTCCGGTTGCGGAGATGATTGGCTGGAGCAACGATCTACGATCAGCAACTGCTGGTAGAGGGAACAGTTCCTTAGTTGACCAGATGTTTGAGAAGCTTCCTTTTGAGTTGCAGGAGAAAGTCCGAAACCAAATTGTCCAAAGAAAAGGATTGTCGGAAGGATCGCTGGGAGCATAAGCATTCAGTGTACTGAGAGTATGTCTGTTATAGGGGGCATGGTGATGCATAAGAATGTCTCATTTGGCATTTTTTTGTGCATTTTTTTTGTTTTTATCTTTTTATCTATGAGGTAAGTTGAAGATCAAATGGTTCCAAGAATAAAACCTGTAGTTGCCGAAGAGGCTTCTGCTGGAGAATGCAGCCAAGACGTGGTAAACCGATTATTTCTTCTTTTTTGCTTGCCCCCTTATTTTCGCGAGCATGAAGGCCAGCCTCCGGAAGACGTTGTGGCAAGATGGTCGGGTGGAGAAATGGAGACCTATCGTGGGCATCTGGACTGCTACCTGTTTCCAGTCAATGTTTCTGGTTTTAAGGATTTTGCAAGAATGAACCCCTTATACTTTGAAGACCGATGGGATTATCTATTACAGCTTCCTGATTCTCATTGCCAAAAAGCTTTAGAGATGATAGCTCAAGAAAGAGTGAAATATCAAGCAGAAATGATGAGAGAACAGAAACTATTGCATTAACTATGCATTCTTTCTCCAGAGGTTATGGACTAAATTCTTTAACAGTAGTGGAACTTTTACAGAAGTAGAACTTTTTTTAGATAATCTATGAAGAAAGAGAGCGGATGAGTGTAGTAAGGTTAGAGCATGGCTTCTCAGATACTACTACTCCTTCAATGCGTCCTGCTTCTCTGGCTAATGCATCTGTTCCTGTTATTCCTATAACTTTTACATGAGGATTGTGAACTCGAGCGGCTGTTAATACTTGTTGAAGGGGCTCCGATGTGGAAACTCTGGGCTGACCAAGGTTGATTTCGACAACGTATAAATCAAAAGGTTCTCGACGAACAGCTTCCAATGTACTTGCTAAGCCATACGTGGTGGTGACAGCATATCCTGCCATCTGTATTATACATACAAAACTGTCAGCTACATCTTGATAATTAATATCCAGGTCATCATGCATCCCTACCGATGCTGTTCGCTGTTCGTGTGCCATCATAAAGACTACTACTGCGTGGTAGTTGTATATAAGCTTTTTGTTGGAACCATGAAATTCCACCATTCTCTGAATGGTGGCTTACTCCGTAAGCCACTTATCAATATGTGGGATTTCAGGGTGCTCAAAATTAGGCAGGGGTGAGCGAAGCGAACATGCCACCGGTCTTTGACCAGTGGTCCCCTGCCTATTTTGACAAAAGTTGAATCATTCTCAAAGGTATACTCTCTCCTTTTCCTAGCGATGAACTATATAACATGGTCAAAAATATCTTCCGGCAATGATCGACGAAGGCCTGACGAGGGATTCTCAAAACATTCCCCTTTCCCAAATTATCTCAAACACTTCCGAAATATTTATAAATAAACTACGATAAAAAACCCTAATTTAGTCTAAACTGGTTTTAGGTTAAATATGATACTTAAACGGAGGGTACAAGAACAAAATGGCAAAAGGTAAGGAACATATCAACTTGGTATTTATCGGTCACGTTGACCACGGTAAATCAACGACAGTAGGTCGCTTGCTTTTCGACTCCGGAAATGTCGATGAGC
>Ga0209541_10006724_pt1 | contig 19508 bp, 21 predicted proteins | sample RifCSPlowO2_01_FD_184027 | JGI IMG/M metagenome (GOLD analysis project Ga0209541, IMG submission 184027) | Groundwater microbial communities from Rifle, Colorado - Rifle CSP2_plank lowO2_0.1 (SPAdes) (version 2) | ecosystem: Environmental > Aquatic > Deep subsurface > Groundwater | place... | reverse complement strand
GCTTCAAAATATTATTAGTTTCATTGTCAGCATAATGAACAGTAGATCTCCCCATATTGCGGTAATTTTAACATTTTTTTAATGACGAGGTTTTTAATTAGATTTAAAAATATTTTTAAACCAAGGTTTATTCATTAGCTCCTATTGTATACCTCTTTGGTTGGGAATTGCAAGGATGAGACAATTTATTGTTTCATTGTTAAATGGTTAAATTGTTGAGGTAACTGACTAAATTGTTGGATTGTTAATTGATAATTTAATCTGGGGATAATGAACGATTATAATTGTATGGCAAAATATATGCTATTATGGTAATATATCTATGAATACGATTTTTGAGTGGGATGATGATAAGAATGCAGAAAATTTACAAAAACACAGAGTGAATTTTGAAACAGCGCAGTACGCATTTATTGATCCTAATCGTATAATTGCAGAAGACATCGCGCATAGCACTAAAGAAAAGCGATACTATGTATTCGGAAAAGTAAAAGGAGGAGTATTAACAGTTCGTTTCACCTATCGCGGTAACCATATCAGAATTATTGGAGCAGGTTATTGGAGAAAGGGTAAAAAAATATATGAAAAACAAAATAAAATACACAAATGAGCCCATTGAAGCAAAAGTAATCAGCGATTTTTTGCCTAAACCTGAGGATTTGATTCTAAAGGAGAAAAAAACAAGGGTAACTTTAACTCTTACCGAGAAAAGTTTGGAATTTTTCAAAAATGCCGCCAAAAAACATAAAGCTTCATACCAGGCCATGATCAGAAGACTTCTGGATTTTTATACTGCAAATCAAACGAGTCAGTAAAGAATTTTGTCGACTTATCTTCGGAATAGTCGGTCATTAGGTCTTATTGTATACCTCTTCGCTTTAAAATTGCAAGGTATAATCCCAAATATAAATAAGAGGTTAAATCTTTAATAATTATCCTCTAATTGGCCGGGTATAGACTGGCGTTTGATATACATATCCCTTTGGTAGACTTGTTAATCCTTGAGGATTTTCTGTCAAAATCTCTAGTTGAAAATCATGAAAATTAAGATCTACTCCCTCTTCTCTAGCCATTTCCTGTAATGTCAATAATGCTTCGGCTTCGTAACCCCGCGCTCTTCTATTTACTTTGTTGCTTGACCTACTTGTTATTCTTCCGGTATAAAAATCTCTTGCTTGACTCGCCATATAAGCGATTAGACCTAATTGAAATACAGGATCTTCTGAAACTTGAGTGATAAAATCTCCAGGCATAATAAATATTGGTATTTGTTCGATGTCTTTCCCTAAAACCGCAAATGTCATTGCTGGGAAACCCCATTGGTCTAATACTACTGGAATCTCTTTATTAGCAATTAATCTCCACATTAAAGTAACGACCTGATTTATTTCTCGATTAGGAAATCTTTGATTATCCCGCAGAAAATCGACACAGCTGTCAAATACGCTAACCATTCTTTGAACATATTCGTTTAAGTTACTTGGTGGGGTAGAGGCCCTTTGTCCATCAATAAACTCTTTTAACATACTCGTATATTATACTATAGGACAATAATTTACAAGCCAAACTTTAATAAAAGTAAAAAGATAATCTATATAAACACTCCTTAGGAATAATAGATTGTTGTATTACTAAATGGTTACACTGCTTGGAGATAGAGAGTGAAATTATTAAAGCCTTGACAAATTAGAAGTAATTTTTGCTATAATATAGTCAATCACGATGAGAGGGCACACCTAAGGTTTTGTCCGAAGGTTAATCCCTCTCTTTTCTTTTTTCAACCTTATTTTTGAAATCTCCGGCATGGACTATATATTTACGGAATCTTCTTAAAAGAGAGGAATAATGTTTATTTGGAACTATTATTTTTTCAAGTTTATTCTTCTTTTGAAGATATTCTATTAAACAATAAAAGTCGCCGTCGCCCGATACTATAATTGCTTTTTGAAAATTAGGATACTCAATCATTGTATGGAGTACAAGTTCAGCATCGACATTGCCTTTGGTTGGTTTATATTTATTGCTCGATTCTACAACCGGTTTATAGACTATTTTGTAGCCAGCTTTTTCTAGTGAAGAATATAATTTTTTGTACTTTGGGATAAAGCCAATGAAAAGGAAGGCTTCGTTTACTTTATACTTCTCTTTGAGGAATATGCGGAATTTGGCATAATCCAGTTTCCAGCCCTGCGATCTTACGCCGAGGTTTAAATTTTGGCTGTCGATGAAGGCGCAAATCTTCTCTTTTTTCATTAAATTTATTTTAACAGACGTTTATTCTTCCTTTATCTCAACCGAAAATACCTTGACGGGAGTTTCCGGTGTGGAGTTTTCGCCCATGGCGTTGGATTTGACCGGAGCTTCGGCGATTGCGTCAACCGCTTCCAAGCTGGAGACAACTTTACCAAAAATCACATAATTATTAGGAAGCTCATAGTCCTGGTGCATAATAAAAAACTGACTGCCGTTGGTATCGGGTCCGGCATTGGCCATGGCAACTGTTCCTCGGCTGTAGTCGCCTTCAAAAGGTTCATCCTCAAATCTGTAGCCGGGGCCTCCGCGGCCTGTGCCTTCCGGGTCGCCGCCCTGGATCATAAAACCTTTGATTGTCCGGTGGAAAACCGTGTTAGAGTAAAATCCTTTTTTGGCGAGGTAAACAAAATTGTTGACCGTTATTGGAGTTTTATCGGCAGTCAGGGTAATGACAATGTCGCCTTTTTCGGTTTTCAAAGTTGCAGTATAGCTTTTGCTTTTATCGATTTTCATTTCGGGAGTAGGCTTAGTATCCATAGTTTGTTCTTCTTCGGCTACCGTCGGTTCGGTATCTCTGTCAAATTCGACCGAGATATTTTTATTTTTAACCAGGAAAAAAATCACTAAAACTAAAATTATTCCGGCAACCAAATACCAAATATTTTTCATGATAAAAAATTAGTATAGCAGATATAAAATTAAAAAATTATTGTGATAATATTAAAACGTGGAAGAAGAAATTCAAAAACCTGCTTTGCAAAAACCCGATACTTATAAAAAGTTATTTTTCGGATTGCTGTTTGTAGTTACTATTACCATAGTCGGCGGTAGTTTTTATTACCTGGGCAAACAACAACAGGCGAAAAATTACCCAACAGGCAAATTACCACCAGCGTTGACTCCATCACCCGAGGCTGTGTTTCCACCGGATGAGATTGAGCTGTCTCCAATTGAAGAAAAGCAAGAATTTAAAGACGAAGAGGTTGTTCCACTTGGTCCAAATACAGTGAGTTTTGCCAGAGTTGAAGAAAATACTTACTTAAGATATCGGGGTAAAATATATGACGACACAAATCAGTCGGAACCTCATGAAGTACAACTACAAAATCCTGAAAAATATTCCTGGTACGGACTAGTTGATACTCCAGTTGGAGTAAAACCAAATGAGTTTATGGAAGATGAAGTTTTCGGGTTTAAGGTAGCACCAGATAAAAAGAGTTTTGTTTTTGTCATGAGGTGGAAGAATGAATTTTATCTTTTTTATTACACTCCGTTTGACAAATTCCGCCAGTCGATTCTGGTTAAAAAATTTCCCACGAATGACCCATCTAAGATCGACCAATTTTCTTCCGATACTAAATACTTATCCCTAAATTTATTCGATTGCTGGAATTGTGGCGGTCATCAACCGGAGACAATGCTTGTCAGACTTGAGGACAATGAATTAAAAAATATCGGAAGAACTTCATTTTTTAACTGGCTTGAGGATGGTAAATACGAGTATAAAGATTACGTGGTAATTACCTGCAGCCAAGAAACAATGGGCGAGTGTTCAGAAGATCCAGAAAAACTTCCCTTAAAATCTGGACAATTTTAAAAGATTTTTATTTATAAACCCCTTGACGGTGACCGACATCTAAAATATAGACTATTTTTCTTTTTTCATCGACCGAATAAATAATTCTATAAGGCCAGACCCGAATTTTTCTTTTTCCTATAAACTCTCTCCAAAGTTTTTCTCCTCGGTAAGGATTATAAGCAAGATCGTCAATAGCTTTAACAATCCGTTCTCGCCAAGGCAGGGGAATTTTTGAAAGAGATTTATAAATATTCTTTGCAGCTATCAGTCTAAAATTAAAAGACATATTATTTTTTCTTCTTAGTCCTTGTCTTATACTTTTTTCTGTCTTTATCTCTTAGCAAAAATTCCTGTTTATTTTTAAACCCTAACTTTTTCTTAACTTCCTCCCAAGTATAATATTCCCCTTTTTTTATTGCCTCTTCAGCTCTTTTGATATCAGCTACAAGTTTTTTATCCTGAAGTATTTCTATTGTTTCAATAAGTGAATCAAATTCTTCGGCTGATAAAATGACAGCCTTGGGCGAACCTTTTTCTGTAAGTGTATAGTAAACTCCAGGAGTGCTTACATCTTCAAGAATGTTAAATAGTTGTTTGCGAGCTTCAGTTACTGACAAAGTTGATCTCAGTTTCATATATGTACATAATAACGTACATTAAATATTTTGTCAAGTAAGAAAATCTTTTCCTTTGTTATAAAAACGAGCGAGGGTGAAAAAGAGGTCGGAGAGACGATTGAGATATTTAATAACTAAGGGGTTAGGGTATAGGGTATAGGGTTGAGAAAGAGAAGTAAAATATTTCACAACGGAGCGTTCGCTGCGGCGGCAGGTCACGCGTAGGATGTGAAACCAGGCGGAGAGTTGATTGCCTCCTGGGAGAATGAAGCGTGTCAGTTTGGGCAGTTTTTTATCCAGCCTGTCAATCTGCTTCTCAAAATCTTTCACCCGTTTCTTTAAAAATTTTAAGTCTGTTTTTGCACCTGACAGATAAGCCATGATTTTATAGAGATCCTTTTGTGTAGTTATTAGTTCATGGTTTGTAGGAGGTAGTTTAGAGATAATAAGACCTAAAAAACTTGTTAGTTCATCAACCGATCCGTAGGCCTCAACTTGAGGGTCGGATTTTGAGACGCGTTTGCCGCCAAAGAGTGAGGTGGTTCCTTTATCACCGGTGCGGGTGTAAATAGACATATATAAATTTAGACGATGGAGGATTGAAGTTAGAAAATAGAAGTTTGAATTTCTAATTTCAACCTTCCAGTTTCATGATCCAGCTTCTATATTCTATCATCTATTGTCAAGTTTAACACTCGGCGTAGCCGCAACCGTAGCATTTGGCGCAGCCTTCCTCATGAGCTAGACTGGCTTCACCGCAGGACGGGCAGATGTCAAAAAGATCGGAGTTGTTTGGTTGCATAAGTGACGGTTGTGAGACAGAAGAGACTAGGGTTGGTTTTTCTTCTGGCATTTTTTTAAGTTCGGTGGCAAGCTCCGATTGGCCATTGCCCTGGCCATTGCCTGCGGATTTTTGTGCTTGACCGTTTAGACCAAAGTGCATGGACAAAACTTTAGCTACAGCATCGGGAAGACTTCGAATCTTCTCTTTGCCAAATCCATGGCTTCTGGCTCCACCTATTCCTTGCAGTTGTTCGGCTACCTGTTTTACTCTCTCTTTTGGCGAAAGATGCGAGCCAAATCGCAAAGCCAAAGATATTACTCGGCCCAATCCTTCGGCCATGGCGTAGACATCGGTGCCTGCTTTGCCAACGTTAATAAAAACTTCCAAAGGCTCCATATTGCCGTTGGTATTGATGGTTATAAAAGCTGCGCCAACCGGAGTGTCGATGCGATAGGTTGAGCCATGGACAACCATGGGTCTAGGTTTAACAAGATAGGTTTGAGGCTTTTCAGCGACCGGCTTTTTCTCCTCTTTTTTTCGCTCCAATACGCCGGGGCGCGATCCTTCTCTCATATAGGTAATTCCCTTAAGACCCAGTTTATAGGCTAGGGTATAGAGTTTTTTTACATCCTCGACGGTGTGAGTTTTGGGTGCATTGACTGTTTTTGAGATAGAGGCGTCAACGTATTTTTGGATCACAGCCTGGACCTTAACGTGGTCTTGGGGACTAAGTTCATTAGCCGAGACAAACCACTCCGGCTTTTTGACTACTCCTTCTTTTATCTCTTTTTCGTGTTTTGCATACCACTCGTCAAAAAGATGGTGACGGATGATATGAGTTCCCAGCCTGTCTCGTCTGACAAACTCAAATTCGTAGACTGGTTCGATACCCGAGGTGGCATTGGCCATGAGAGAGGTTGATCCGGTTGGCGCCTGCATCAAAAGAATAGAATTTCTAATCCCGTATTTCTTGATATCTTTCTGAAGATCTTTGGCTAACTCCCTAATAAATTTTCCTCGAGGATATTTAGCTTTATCAAATTTTGGGAAAAAACCTTTTTCTTTGGCATTTTCTACAGAAGCCCTATAAGCCTCATCCCTTATAATCTTGTAGACTTGATCGATAAATTTTAGCGCATCCTCTGAACCGTAGCGAAGGTGAAGTTTAATCAGGGTGTCACCTAATCCCATAGTGCCAAGGCCGATTCTTCGTTCGCCATTAAGTTGGGTTTGGCGAATTCCCTCAAAGATGTAGGGATCCATATCAACGATATTGTCCTGGAAGCGAACAGCTGTCCGGACCAAGCGTCTCAAGGTTTTGAAGTCGAATTTTCCTTTCTTGTCGATATTTTTTGACTTAACCAAAGCAGACAGATTGATCGATCCTAAGTTACATACACCCCAGGGTGGCAGCCCCTCTTCACCGCAGGGATTGACACAGTTTATCCTGTTCCAATAATAATTGTTATGCCACTTGTTGTAACGTTCCATAAACACAGTCCCCGGCTCAGCGCTTCTCCAGGAAGCCTCGGCTATCATATCCCAGATTTTTCTAGCTTTGACTACTTTTCGCACGACCACTTTTTTGCCAAGCGATTTCCACACCTCAAGATCTCCGTCCCACTTTTCATCATACTCCGGATCGCTTGGGTCGGGAAAAAGCAGCGGCCAGTCAGCGTCTTTTTCAACTGCGTCCATAAAGCGGTCAGAAATACAGACCGATAGATTGGCGCCGTTGATGCGCGTCAAATCCTGCTTGACCGTTATAAAGTCTTCAAGATCTGGATGCCAATCCCACAACATGAGCATGAGGGCTCCGCGCCTGGTTCCTCCCTGTTGGATGATGTCTTTGGTAGCGACTGAAAAAAGCTCAGCCCAATTGCAGGGACCCGATGAGAAGCCATTTACTTTTTTTACTCTTGAGCCTTTAGGCCGAAGCGAAGACAGGTTGATGCCGACTCCTCCGCCGCGGGCCATAATCTCAACCATCTGCTTTAAGGTTTCTAGGATACCCTCTCTTGAGTCTTTGGGGCTTGGGATGACAAAGCAGTTATAGAAAGTTACCTTATAACCAGTTCCTGCTCCGGCTAAGATTCTGCCGCCTGGAACGTACTTGAAGTCTTTCATCGCGAAGTAGAATTCTTTTTCCCAACGCCGTTTTCTGTCTTTTTCTTCAATCGAGGCAACAGCTTTGGAAAGCCTCTTCCACATCTCAACCGGGTTTTTTTCGAGCGGTTCGCCAGCTTTGTCTTTTAAAGAGTATCGATCAAGGAAAACTTTTTCTGAAACTCCGGTTAATTTCATGACAATATTACAATTTATAATCAGAGCAATTTCTTTAATTCTTTCTCAAAATCCTCAACATCAACAAATCTTCTAAATACGGAAGCAAAGCGGATGTAGGCAATTTTATCAATTTTTTTTAAATATTTGGCAACAAGGTTGCCAATCAATCTGCTTTCGATCTCGGTTGTACCTTGTTGTTTTAGCTCTGCCTCAACCTCAGAAACAACTCTTTCTACCTGGTCTGACGTAACTTTGGTTTTTTCGCAGGACTTAAATATACCACGTCTTAACTTCTCCCTATCAAATCTTTCCCGGCGCCCGTCTCTTTTGATGACCAGGATTGGCAGTTCCTCAACCCGCTCGTATGTTGTAAATCTTTTTACACACTTTGGGCAGTGTCGCCTTCTTCGTATTGCTCCTCCGTCCTCTGAAAGTCTGGTTTCGATTACCTCCGTGTCTGGGTTCTTGCAAAATATACAATACATAGCTGATGTTTATCTAGTGCCACTTTAAAATTTAAAACACTACTCCTGGGAATGCAAGAGGTCAAAATAATATCAAACTATATCACAGCCTCAAAATAGATTTTCGTCCTGACAAAATTGTTAGATGCAAAAATTTTTGTGAACAAGAATTGAAAATTCTGTTACTGATTAGTGGTTATTTGTTATTTGTTTTTTCCCTAATAACTATTAACTACGAGCTAATAACTGCTAGTATTTTTATATGTTTCTTAAGGATCTGCTTTTTCCCAAGTTTTGTTTGGGTTGTGGTTTCTTGGGTGCTTATATTTGTCATAATTGTCAAAAAAAGTTGAGCTACAGAGAAAAAGACTTCTGTCTTTATTGTAAAAGATCTAGTCTGAATGGATTTACCCACCCTATATGCAAGAGGCGAGATGGGATAGATGGGATTTTAAGCATCTTTCACTATAATAATTTCCTAAAGACGATCATCAAAAGTATAAAATATCGCCTGGCGACAGACGTCTGGAAAGAGTTATGCCTTGTCATCAAGCCTGAAAGTCTAGAGAAACTTAAACTTTTTAAAAATCTCTCCTGGGGCAAGTTTTATTTCGAACCCATTCCGCTTTACCCAAGCAAATTAAGGATACGGGGCTTTAACCAGGCAAAAATTATAGCCCAGTTTTTTAATCAATTTCTTAGCTGTCCTTTAACCGCACATCTGACAAGAAAGAAAGATACGCTTTCACAAGCCCAATTAAAAAGCAATCAAGATCGCTACAGAAATATGAGGGGTGCTTTTCAGGCTGAGTCGAGGGACGCTATCAAGGGAAAAAATTTTATTCTAGTTGACGACGTTTTGACAACCGGATCGACGCTAAAAGAAGCAGCCCGCGCTCTTAAAAGCGCTGGAGCGAAAAACGTCCTTGCTTTAGTTTTGGCTCAAGGATAAGCAATAGATCCTTCGACTCCTTCGATTTCACTCAGGACAAGTTCGCTCAGGATGAAAGTGATCAAGTAGATCGCTTTCAGTTATAATAAGTTGAAAATGGTTAAAAATAGTTAAAATCAGTTATAATTGAAAATGGAACTTATGAAGTTTGTTTTCATCCTAAATAGCTATCAGCAATAATTAGCTAGGCAGGGTCTATATATGGATAAAAATAATACGATTGAAATTTCTTCGCGAACAATTGTATTTACGGTTTTTTTCCTACTGCTTCTTAAATTTCTTTGGCTGGTGCAGGATATCATCTTTTCTTTTTTTATTGCCTTCATCATCATGAGTGCTCTTAAGCCCTATGTCTCTTTTTTGGAAAGATATAGAATCCCCCGTTTTTTAGCTGCTTTTTTAGTCTATCTGATATTTTTGACCTTTTTTTTCTCAATAATTTTCCTGATTGTTCCACCCTTGCTGACCGAGAGCACGCTTCTTTTTAGAGTCCTTCCCTCAATTCTAGAGAGATTTGCACCAAACGCGATGTCACTTTTAAATCTGGACTCTGTTTTTCAATATTTACCAGACATCGCTAGCCAGTTTTTTGATATAGTTAAAGGCATTTTCTCCAACGCGGTATTTTTTATCTCTACGCTTTTTTTTGCCTTTTATTTACTCTTGGAGGAAAATGTTATACGAAAAATTATCGCGAGATTTTTTTCCGAGGAAAAAGCCAAAACAGCTACCGTCGTCATTGATAAGGCAGAAAAACGATTGAATGCCTGGTTCTGGGGAGAGATAACTCTGATGACTGTGGTTGGACTTTTGACTTATGTTGGACTGAATTTGATAGGAATACGCTATGCTTTGGCTTTGGCCGTTTTGGCAGGACTTCTTGAGGCTGTGCCCAACCTTGGTCCAACCCTGTCCTCTGTCCCAGCTATTTTATTGGGGTTTGCCACTTCGCCCGTGATGGGATTTGCCGCAATAGCTTTGTATTTTATAGTGCAGCAGCTTGAGAATAATATAATCGTCCCGGTTGTCATGAAAAAAGCGGTCGGGTTAAACCCGATTATTACTCTTTTGGCGCTTTTAATCGGAGGGAAGATGGGTGGAGTGTTGGGGATTTTACTCGCCATTCCAATAACTGTTTTTCTGGAGACAGTTTTAATCGAGGTGGTAAATGCCCCAAAGACTGCGGAGAATCCTCGGTAATTCTGCGGTAAAAACACACCCTGAGGGTGTGCAGCCTCAAGTTTAATTTTTAAGCAATAGTATTTGGAATATACCTAAAAAATTAGTTTCTCGATAAATTTTTAAGTCAATTTCTTTTAATAATGTCTCTATTCCTCGATTTATAAAAGGTTTATACATAGAAGTTTCATACAGCAATATTAGCGGTTGAGTTAATCTGGCTACGAAATGTTTTTTCGGTTCATTATAGTCGATGATTAAAATTAGTCCGCCCTTTTTGCTTACGCGTTTCATCTCTTTTAAAACTAGAAGCCCAATTTCATAAGGCATGTCGTGAAGACCAAGCGAGATTGTTGATGCATCAAACGAATTATTTTTAAAAGGAAGTTTTATTCCATCGGCTGGGAGAAACTTAAGTTTTAAATTTGATTTAATTTTTTTCTTGGCTTGATTGAGCATTTCCGGAGATAAGTCTATACCGATAACATCATGACCAATTTTTGCAAATTCAAAAGCTTGTGCTCCTGTTCCAGTTGCCACATCTACTATTTTTTTAGGCGGTTTCAAATCAAGAAATCTTGCGGCCTTTTTTCTTAAAGGAAAAAGAATATACTTTTCCAAGTCGTATAACTTTGCCCATTTGGCAAAGAACTCATTGTTGTAATACTTGTGTTGCTTAACAAGATTATTGTTTTTCATAAAAGCTCCATAGATTTAATAAGTTTTTTGACGTCATTTATCGAGTGAGCGGGAAAATTGGAGATACGAATTTGTGAGTCTTTAAAACTTCCGTACCCCAGACTTAAGATAAAGCCCCAAGAAGCGAGTTTTGAAACAATCTCTTTGGCTTTTTCTTTGACGTCGATGACGATTGTTGTTTTTGATCTAAATTGAGGGTCTTTGACAAACGGCTTGAAGTATCTATGATTGTCGAAAAAATTATAAAGCAACTTTGCTTTTTCTTCGATTTCTTTACGGATGGTTTTAATTCCCTTTTTTAACATATCTTCGCAGACTTTATTGAGTAAATAGATCGCCAGTACATTTGGAGTTTCAGGAGTCTGAAATATCTGCTCTTTTTTAAGAAGCGATATAAATCTGTGATGACTTCCAGTGATAAAGCCTTTTTTTTCTAAAAACCTTGCCTTATTGAGAGCTTTTTCATTTACCAGCATGACCGAAAGTCCAGCAGGCAGTCCAAACCCCTTCTGGGTTGAAAAAAAAGCAAGGTCAATTTTTTTATAATCGAGGGATGGATAGGGCGCGGAAGATACCATGTCAACCGCAATCAAAGAAGATGGGGCTTGAGCTGGTAATTGATTTATAAATTGCACAGGTATTGCAACACCAGTACTTGTTTCGTTGTGGGTAAGACAGATAACTTCTGTTTTTTTGGGAATTTCAACCTTTTTTAGATCAAATCCATATCCCCCCCCAACTTCGTAAAGCTGCGGATTTTTTTTAAGATCAATGGCTGCCTGGTAAAACTTTTTCGAAAAAGCTCCGTTGACAAAATGAAAACTATATTTTGCTACACAGTTTTGGATGATTCTTTCTATCGATTCAAGAGACGAAGAAAGAAAAAAAATATGGAAGTCTTCAGGCAGATTTAAGAGTTTCTTTAAATTATTAATTAGCGATTGATATATTTTTTGAAATTGAGGACTTCGGTGGGAGATGGAGAGAATATCACTATCCATTGCCTCCTTTAAGTGTTTTTTAACTGTTGGGTAAAGCTGACTTGGGCCGCAGGTAAAATAGATTTTTGTTTTTAGTTTTCTATTCATAGAGCAATTTAATATAAAACTCTAAAACGAATTGTCTTTGGCACTTTCTTCAATTCTTCGAATACTTTTTGGTCGTATTTCTTATTGACATCGGTTATGACATAGCCTATCTGCTCATTAGTTTTAAGATACTGGCCTTCGATATTGATCTGGTATTTAGCCAAGATACCGTTTATGGAGGCAAGGATACCCGGGACATTACCATGTAGGTGCAGGAGGCGGTGATATCCTTTCTGTTTGGGAAGTTGAATATTTGGGATATTGACGGAAAGGTAGGTGTTGCCGGAGTTTATATAGTCGATGATTTTGGCAGAGACAAAATCGCCTATGTTTTTTTGCGCCTCAAGAGTACTGCCTCCTATGTGGGGAGTAAGTATGGTATTAGGAAGGTCCTGCAAAATTGAGGAAAATTTTGCTTTTTTGTCTTTTGGCTCGTCTGGAAATACGTCGACAGCAGCGCCTCTTACTTTTGCTTGGGAGATATGTCTTGCGAGCGCGGAAATATCTACGACAAAACCACGGCTGGCATTGAGAAACAGTACTCCTTTCTTCATTAGGGAGAACTGCCTCTCTCCAATGAGATTTTTGTTTTTCTCATTTCCATCGACGTGGACCGTGATGATGTCTGAGTTTTTGAGAAGCTCGCCTAAACTTTTGCATCTTTTGGCGTTACCCAGAGGCAACTTCTCGACAATATCATAATAAATGACACGCATACCCATATTTTCTGCCAGAACAGAAAGTTGGCTTCCGATGTTGCCGTAGCCTATTATCCCCAGAGTTTTCCCCCTTACCTCAAAAGATCCAGAAGTCGATTTGGTCCAAATTCCTTTATGGAGGTTAAAACTTTTGTCGAAAATTCCTCGAGCCAGCATGATAATTTCACCTAAGATCAACTCCACTACACTTCGGGTATTGCTGTAGGGTGCATTGAAGACGCAGATGCCTTTATCGGAAGCAGTTTTTAAATCTATTTGATCTGTACCTATGCAAAATGCACCGATAGAGATAAGCCTATCTGCTGAGCGTAAAATAGCTCCATCTATTTTACTTCGCGAACGAATACCAAGAACTCTTGTATTTTTCAGTTTGGCAATCAGAGTTTGCCGGTCAAGGCTTTTGGAATAATCTTCTACCTGGTAGCCTTCCTTATCAAAGCTAGAGACAGCCGATGCGTCGATATTCTCCAAAAGCAGAACCTTAATACGGTTTTTGGGATACGACAAAGAAGTAGCAAACTTATTGATGTACAAAAATTCATCAAAATTTGGCGCTATATGATCTGCTTTTTTTACAACGACCTCCCTAGCGATATTTTCCGTAAAGGCGATAAATTTGGATGCAAGACCGAACTTCTTTATCAAATAATCAGTATGACCGTCTCCCACGACGTAAATTTCACCTTTTAATTTAAGCGAGCGAATCACTTTGACTTTCCCATTGTCTTGCGATAGTGGATTTTTTTTGTCCACTCCGATGACTTCACCTTTATGATTAAAAATAAATGTATTAGCAAATACATGATCTTCTCGCAGCCCAAACTCTTTTATAATCGGCAAGATACATTCTTTAAATGCTCCAGAGATGATATAAATTTCATTTTTGTTTTTTTTAAAAAATTGTTTATTGCGGCGAATTGAATCAGTTATCTGTCTTCTTAATTTTTTTATCCATAATAAGATATGTCGTCGATTGATATTTAGCAGATTTAAGCGTTTGGATAATTCCTCAAAAAAACCGATTTTTCCCTCCATCCCCTCTTTGGTTATTTTTTTGATCTTGGCTAAGATAGTATTTTTTTCAGGATTATTTTTAAGAACAATCTCTGCAAGTTCTTCTAACGCCTCTTTTTTTATAAACGTGCTGTCGAAGTCGATAACAAAATATTTTTTTGCCTTTTCCATAAAAAAACCCCGCCTGGGCGGGGTTAATTTTGTTTTTTAATTTTTAATTTTATCTTACATAAACAAAAATCTCCCCACCACTTCTAAAGCTGGAACACGACTGGGGAGAATAATTGTTTAAAACATTAACTCGCGGATTCATATTGATAAAATAAAGTTATAAACAATAATAACAAATCAACTACAGTTGTCAATTCTAACGCTCGGTTTAAATTAATTAGATTGATATGAAAGTTCAAGACCTGAAGACTCGCTGTAATCGAGTATAATAAAGATCTATGGAAATCGCAGTTTTAGGTGGAGGATTTACCGGGCTGACGGCTGCATATTATCTGGCGAAAAAAGGACACGCGGTGACGCTTTTCGAAAAAGAAAAAGTTTTGGGAGGATTGGCGGTTGGATTCAAGCAGCCGAATTGGGATTGGTATCTGGAGAGGGCCTATCATCATCTTTTAGATAGCGAAGACGATATTTTAAATTTTGCCAAGGACGTAGGATTTGATGAGATCTTTTTTAGAGAAACAATAACCTCATCTTTGTATGATGTTTCTAGTCATCCTGAACTTGTTTCAGGATCTGGTTTTAACGGGATCCCGGATCAAGTCCGGGACGGCTTCCAAAAGGTGAAGATGGAAGCCGATTACCGCATATTTCCCTTAGATTCTCCGCAAGATTTCTTAAGATTTCCCCTCCTCTCTTGGCCGGAAAAAATCCGGGCAGGAATGGTTTTGGCATTTTTGAAAACTTCTCCGTTTCTAAGTCTTTACGAAAAACTGACAGCGGAAGAATTTTTAAAAAAAACCCAGGGAAAACATGTCTGGGAAGTACTGTGGCAAGAGCTTTTTCGGAAAAAGTTCGGTAAATATGCGGAAAATATCTTGGCTTCTTTTATCTGGGCGAGGATTACTAAAAGAGCTAAAAAACTGGGATACATTAAGGGAGGGTTTCAGACTTTGATTAATTATGTAGAAAATAGGGTAAAGGGTTTAGGGGTTAGGGTAAAGAAAGATTTTACCGTTGATCATCTAGGAAAGAGTAGGGAAGGATTCGTTATTAACAACAAAGAAAAATTCGATGTTGTGATTTCAACACTACCAACGGTGATCATGTCAAAAATTACTCAAACAATTTTCCCGACAGATTACTTGCAAAGGTTTTCCAAACTTAAATACCTGCATGCAGTTGTTTTAATTCTGGAAACAAAACAACCAATCTTAGAAAAAACCTACTGGTTAAATATTTGCTCAGCCAAAATTCCTATCATGATCATAGCTCAACATACAAACTTTATTGACAAAAAGTATTACGCCGGAAACCACATCGCCTACGTAGGATGGTATGTCGACCGCGACGATCCAATGTTAAAAATGAATAAAAAAGAAACCATAGAGTTTGCCTCTCCTCATCTTAAAAAAATTAATTCTGAATTCTTAATTCTGAATTCTGAATTATTTATTGGTCCTTTTGCCCAGCCGATCTATGATAGGGATTTTCTCAAAAACAAACCCGACTTTATCACGCCGGTGAAAAACTTTTACATCGCCAATCTGGATATGACCTATCCTTATGATCGAGGGACAAACTATGCAGTGAAGTTGGGAAAAGAAGTAAGCAAACTAATATAATTGGTATATGCTGATTTACCTTTTTGGGAATCGACTTTGAATGTAAGCGTCAACTAATGCTTGACACTGTGATTGGGTATGATTTTCAAGTAGAGAGCGAATTAATATAGCCCGAGCTAAAGTTTTAGATAGAACTCCTCCGTCTATTATTTTAGCTTCGCTATTTGCTAATAATGTTTGATTTGCGCCTATTAATGATACAGAATCATAAGTAGTATTAGTGTGACTTACTAAGCAACCGCTGACTCCAACAACTAACTTCCCACGTTTCACCGCTTCAACAGCAGCTAACTTAACAGGATTGTTGACGTTTCCCAGACCAAAACCAACCACGACAATTCCCCAGTTGTTTGAGTTAAAAATATGTTCTAATAATTGATCTAAACTATGATAGTGATTTTGATTGGTAAGGTCTAACGTGCATATATGAGCCATAGCATCATAGACATCTTCCCAACTGGTTAACTTTCGAATAGGATGGTTAACAGGGACTTCGTAATCATCTTCAGCACTTTGCTTACCAAAATAATCAGACTCTGGAGTATTAGGAAATCTTAGCTGATGGGGAGATGCAAATCCGAAATCGCCATCAACACGTCTTGATTCAGAAGGATCAACTTTTACAACGTCAGCGCCTGGATAAATCCATCCTCTCCATTGATAATATGCACCAGGGCGTAGAGGGATTTGGAGTGTTTTAAATAACTCTTCGAATTGGAAGGGGGCATCAGACATTGGAGCATGATACGATTGTCGAGATCCTCCTGTAACTATGGGAGCAGTTTTTGAGTCAAATAAGAACACATCAGAATCAGACACATATAAATACCCAGTATCGGTTCCTGTTCCCTGAAGTTTTCTAATTGATGGTGTTAATTGTTGTAATATTAATTCGTAATACATAAGAGAGGCAGCGACGGAAGTTCTACGATGTGAACTATCTGCACTTAGAAGTGGAACAATAATTATATCTGATCGACGGACTAACTCACTATCTGTCCACCCAAAAAACTCAGAAGGTAGCATATCAATCGGTTTAGCTCCAACAATACGATTATAAATTGCACCTGCAAATGTCTTTTCATCATATCCAGAATCCATTTCTAATCGAGCAATTTCGTCATCACCCAGTGGACCCTCACTTTTTAAATGATTTTCTCCAAGTACTTTCATCAACCATGTTCCTCCTTTCACAAAAAAAATGGATGTATTTACTTTTTTAAGCCATTCTTGTTGTGATAAAATTTCCATCTTACCGAAAAATAATTTTAAACCAAAAAAAATCCACCTCTCCATTAAGGTTTGGTGGAATGCGTTTCCCAAACAAGACTTCGTTGTCCTGTTATAAATCTTTAGATTATTATAACAAAGTGATTCGTATATTCAACCGGTGATTTCTGAAGAAGTAATAACAGCTTCGGCTATCTCCTTCATCGATTTTCCTTTTTTCATGGCTTGTTTACGAAGGGTGTGATAGGCATCGTTTTCTGATAGGTTCATTTTTTCTATCAAGATACCTTTGGCTTTATTGACGACTTTTTGCGTTTGTAGCGCCTCTTCCAAATTTTTTGTTTTCTCAAGAAGCATAGCTTGTTCAACCGCTCGACCCACTAATTTACCGATCATTTCAAGCAACTTAACTTGTGACTTTGGATAAATATGGGGAAGTTTATGTTTAACGTTTATCACTCCAACGACTACGTTATTGCTTTTGATAGGAACAGAAAGAAACGACTCAAAAAGGTCATCTGGTAGTTGTGGAATTCTTACAAAACGAGAATCGCTTGGTGCATCCTTTTCGATGACTACAGTTTTTCCGAATTGAGCAACCCAACCTGTTATTCCTTGTCCGAGCTTCATTTTTAATTTTCCTACGATATCAAAATGAAGTTTGGATGCTTTAAGAACTACACTATTAGTTTTTTCATCTAAAATGTAGATACCGGTTGAATCGGCATGAGTAATATGGGTAACTATATAATCTATTTTAGCAAGCAGTTCTTTGGTCCCTAATGAAGATATAGCCTCGATAACCTGATAGAGAACATCTACATCTGTATAGTCTTTTTTCATAGACTCTCATTATTATAACAAACTAATCCTGCTTACATTGGAATATACTTAGAATGATATAATTGGTTTATGAAGTTTGTCATTTTTCACGGATCATTTGGCAGCCCAGAGGGTAATTGGTTTCCTCAACTTAAAGAAAAATTAGAGTTGCTGGGACAAACTGTTATTGTCCCTCAATTTCCGACAGAAGATTGGGATTCTTTTACTAAAGCTGGACCAAATACTACAGCAAAAAAACAAAATTTAGAAAACTGGCTTAAATTTTTCCAGGAAAAAATTCTTCCCCAAGTTAAAAACGGGGAGAAGTTATGCTTTATTGGTCATTCGCTGGGTCCTTTATTTATTTTGCACGTAGTCGAGCGTTTTAATCTCAAACTTGACTGTGCGATTTTTGTCAGCCCTTTTTTTGTTAATCCAGCCAAAGTTTGGCAGTATGATCTGGTGAATACATCTTTTTATAAAACCGACTTTGATTATGAAAAATTAAAAAGACTAATTCCTGCCTCATATGTTTTGTACTCGGATAGCGACCCTTACGTCAACAAAAATCAATCAATGCTTTTTGCCAAATCGCTTGATTCTTCGTCAATTCTTGTCCGAAATGCCGGTCATATGAATAGTGAAGTTAACCTTAATGAATTTCCTTTGGTTTTCGATCTGTGTACTACCAGACTTGATCTAAACTTGTATCAAAAATATTTAGCCCATCTTAGTGACAAACACTCTTCGGACTACGTAAGAAGTAGATACAAGATGACTATTCATATGTCTCCTGCAGACGTCGATAGTGAAGGCATGTTTCATTTTAAAAATCTTAAAAATTACGGTTTTGCCACATTTCTTAGCGGATCAAAGAAATGGAATCCACATAGCCCATATTATTATGAGGGAAGAGTTGCCGCAAAAAGAATAGGTGACATATCCCGAATTTTTTTGGTTGAGAAACTTTCAGATTTAAAAAGGGCGGTTCTCTTGGAGCAGATAGCGGAAGATATAAAAGGCGGCATAAAGGTGTATCTTTGTATGTTAAATCAAGTTAAAAAGTATGGTCAAGAGCCGGACTTTGGTATCTGGGACTACGATTATCTTTGCACTATCTATTACGATAAAAACCGAAATATGAAAGAATTTGTTTTAGATAGTAGAAAGCCAGTTATAGAAAAAGCAAAAAAGTGGCGGAATATTATTTTAAAAAAAGCAACAAGAATTTTTAATACAAAAAAAGATATTGGCGCTTTTATTAAAAAGCATTAAGAATTTATATGCTTACTTATCTTTTAATTATTTTAGTAATCCTCTGGCTTTTAGGGGTGGTTAGGATTCCTGCGTTTTCGCTGATAAATATACCTTTATTATATATAGGAAGAAAGGCGATAGGCCTATACGATATTTTGGTTTTTGCTCTTATAGTTTGGCTGATTAGAATATTGCCAAGTCCGCTGCGCGAGATAGTTGCGGTATTTCTTATTTTATGGCTTTTATCCTTTTTCGGACTTTTTTTCTTAGGCGGATTATATAATCTGCTGATTTTGATCCTCATTATCGGACTACTGCTTCATATTCTTGGCTGGTTTTATTAAAGACTAAAATATATAATTGCCATAATGAAACTTATTTCGGTTAAAATCAAAAAACCCGCTGAGATAAATTTTATTATCGCCCAGTCACATTTTATAAAAACTGTCGAGGATGTTCATGAGACTTTGATTGAGGCGGTGCCGGGAATAAAGTTTGGCCTTGCTTTTTGCGAAGCGTCGGGACCGCGGAAGATTAGAACATCTGGGACAGATGAGGAAATGATAAAACTGGCAGCCGTAAATGCCAAAAATGTAGGTTGCGGCCACTCGCTTTTTATCTTTCTCAAAAACGCTTTTCCGGTAAATATTTTGAACCGGATAAAAAATGTTTCCGAAGTTGTAAATATTTTCTGCGCCACTGCCAATCCAACCGAAGTAATCGTTGCCCAAACCAAACAAGGAAGAGGAATTTTAGGGGTTGTCGACGG
>Ga0209541_10006723_pt1 | contig 19508 bp, 18 predicted proteins | sample RifCSPlowO2_01_FD_184027 | JGI IMG/M metagenome (GOLD analysis project Ga0209541, IMG submission 184027) | Groundwater microbial communities from Rifle, Colorado - Rifle CSP2_plank lowO2_0.1 (SPAdes) (version 2) | ecosystem: Environmental > Aquatic > Deep subsurface > Groundwater | place... | reverse complement strand
CGGAGTAGTTGTAGCCGACGATGTCGGATTCTTCCTCTGCGCCACCGGGCAATTCCCAGTTTCCTTTGAAAGAAACGTCCGGGATAATGGAGTCGGTACTTGTCCTTCTGACCAGTAATAGTCTGCCGTCGCATCTTAAAAATCCAACAAACATGCCGACATTAGTTGATAGTTTGTCCATGGTTAAAATTCTCCGATTGAGCAAAAGAGTTAAAGAGCTGTTCTGAAAACTATTCCCAGAACTCACTTCATATTATAATATTATTTTATTTGTTTTGTCAAATTGACACATTAGAATAAATAGAATAAGATGAAGAATAATTTAAAATTTAAATCTCAAATCTCAAAGAGATATTTAAAAATTTAAAATACATCAAAAATTTTATAAAGAAAATTTTTGATACCTTAATTTTGATTTTTAATTTTTGCATTTTGAATTTGAGCGAAGCGATTGGATAAATTTATTATCAATGGAAATAGGGAACTTGCGGGAGAAATTGAAGTGAGAGGTTCAAAAAACGCAGCAGGGCCTTGTCTTGTAGCTTCTTTGCTTACAGAAGAAGATTGTGTTATTGATAATTTACCATTAATTGAAGATATAAATGTTACTTTAGAAATTTTAAAGGATTTAGGAGTGACGGTTGAATTTTTGTCTGAAAGAAAAATCAAATTAAATGCCAAAAATTTAAATATTGAAAATATGGATTTTGAAAAGTTTGCCAAATCCAGAATTTCTGTTTTATTTTTAGGGCCACTAATAACCAGATTCAAACAATTTAAATTTCCATCTCCTGGAGGAGATAAAATTGGATTAAGACCAATTTCTGTCCAATTAAATTCTTTAAGGAAACTGGGTGTAAGGATTAATAGGGAAGATGGCTATTATTTTGTTGATAGAGACGAGTTTTGGGGCAGAGAAATTGTTTTAGAAGAATTCAGTGTTACGGCAACCGAAATTTTAATGATGGCTGCTACTTTTGCTAAAGGTAAAACTATCATTAAGGGAGCTGCGGCTGAACCTCATGTTGAGGATTTAGGAAATTTGTTAATAAAAATGGGGGCTAAAATAAAAGGTCACGGAACACACAATATAGAAATTGAGGGAGTAGAAAAATTAAACGGCTGTGAACACAAAATAACTCCGGACTACCTAGAAGCAGGGACTTTTATTGTTATTGGATCTTTAAATCCTGGCAGAGTTGTTGTAAAAAATATTGATTTAAACCACTTAGATTTATTTTTAAATAAACTAGAAGAAATTGGTGTAAATTTTGATAGGGGAGAAAACCAGATAACAGTTTTTCATTCCCCATTTTTAAAAGCGGTAAAAATTCAGGCCCTTCCTTATCCAGGGATACCAACTGATTTACTACCCATTATGGCACCACTTTTAACTAGGGCTCAAGGTAAAAGTTTGATACACGATCCATTATATCCTGGCAGATTTGGTTATGTTGATGAATTAAGAAAAATGGGAGGAGATATTGAAATTGTAGATCCGCACAGATCTTTTGTTTTTGGTCCCAATAAGCTAAATGGTATTAATATTGAATCTTCTGATATTAGAGCTGGAGCTTCATTAATAGTGGCAGCCCTAATGGCTGACGGAAAAACTATTATTAATAATGTTTTTCAAATTGATAGAGGTTACGAAAAAATAGAAGAAAGATTACAGAAAATCGGTGCTGATATTAAGCGCATAAGCGCATAATCCCTACGAATTACGAATACCACCGAATTACGAATATCCTTCGGCAAACTCAGAATAACGAGTAAGTCGAACCATTCGTAATTCGAAAAAATTCGTAATTCGTAAGAAAAATTTGTTTAATAATAAAATAGCAATTGATTTAGGAACTTGCAACTCTTTAGTTTATTTAAGAGGCAAGGGAGTAGTTTTAACAGAACCATCGGTAGTGGCAGTGTCTTTATCTGATAACAGAATTTTAGCAGTGGGTGAGGCAGCAAAAGAAATGATAGGAAGAACTCCGGCTGATATTAAAATTTATAGACCTCTTAAAGATGGCGTAATAGCTGATTATAAAGTAACTCAAGCCATGATCCGTTATTTTATCAGAAAAACAACTCTTAACTCCAAAATTTTTAAGCCAGACTTGGTAATATCTGTGCCAGCAGGAATTACTAGCACAGAAAGAAGGGCGGTTATAGAGGCCGCTCTCTCGGTTGGAGCACGCGAGGCTTATGTTGTTAAAGAGCCAATACTGGCTGCTATTGGAGCTGGAATACCTATTAATTCTTGCTATGGTCATATGATTATCAATATTGGCGGTGGGACTTCTGAGGTAGCCGTGATTTCACTTGGCGGTATTGTAACAGCTTATTCGGCCAGAGTTGCTGGTGATAAACTAGACATAGCCATTGCAGAATATATTAAGAAAAAATATAATTTAGCAATTGGTACTCAGTCGGCTGAAGAAATAAAGATAAAAGTTGGTACTGCGCTTCCGCAAAAAGAGCTAAAATATATGGAAATTCAGGGTAGAGACTTAATTTTAGGATTACCCCGAAACATCAAAATATCAAACAATGAAGTTTGTGAAGCTATTTCCGATGTTTTATCTGAAATTATTTTAACTGTAAAGCAAGTTTTGTCAGAAACACCCCCAGAGCTTTCGGCTGATATTATGAACAAGGGAATAATTATGGCTGGAGGGGGAGCGTTGCTACCCAAGATTAATGAATTAGTAGCTCAATCAACTGGCGTACCTTGTTTTATCGCCGAAGAACCATTGTTGTGCGTTATTAAGGGAACAGGAACTGTTTTAGAACACCTAGATGAATATAAAAAAGTAGTAATGTCTAAGAAATAAAAGTTTAGTATTTAGTATTAATTATTTAGTATTAAGTATTAGGTATGGACGAAAAAATTAAAAATCAAATATCAAAAACACAAATTAAAAATCAAAAATATAATCGCACCCTAATTTTGACGGTCGTCAGAATTAGGGGACAAAATGAATAATTTTTATGTCAGAAAAATCTTCAAGTGAATTGCCTCTAGAAGAAGAAAATATATCAAATCCAGAACTTCATGAAAAAAGTTTAGGTGAAATTAATTTAGGTCGTGTTGCTTATTGATTAGAAAAGTATAACGAAAAATTTGATTTAGGTCATTTAATGGCCAAATTTATTATTCCGATAGAAAAAGATGATCAGGAAGAAAGTAATAAAAATATGTCAGAGATCGTAGATGAAGAAAGACGAAATGAATTAGGTGATATTTTTAAAAAACATAGAGTTGATTTATCAAGAACTGGTTTAAGTATAGAACCAGTGGACGTTGGAGCAAGGATAATGGGTTCGGGTGAAGATTTATCTTAAAAAGAAATGAGGTTTAATTTATTTGACAGTAAAAAGTTTTTAAATTACTTAGGTGAAATGGATAAAGATAAGTTAAGTGAAAGTCAGATACATGGACTTAAAGCAGTTATAAGGAGCTTAACAATACAACTTAAAAGTCAATATGAAATTAGCGATCCTAATGATGAAAGGGCGATTGAATTACTAGGTAATTTGAATAAAATAATAAAGGCATATGAAAAAATTGGACTCTCGGAATTGATTACCGACTTGTCGAAATATTCAGAAATAGCCAGTAAAAAGTTTTTAAGAGAGTATTTATTAGTAGAAAGGAGTAATCTTTTAGCTGAAATTGGTGGTAAAAATTTTGGTCCAAGTCAATGGCACAGAGATAGTACCGAACAAACATATCGTGAAAAATACTGGGGCAGTGCGCTAAGAATTGTTGAAATAATTGGCAAAAATAAAAATGCCAGAGAATTTCAAAGTCAGGTTATAGAACATTTAAAAGAAAGTTTAAAGTGGGCAAAAAAGGATTTAATAAAAAATCAGAGTGATAAAATAGAAGAAAGGACAGAAAAATACAAAATTATTATTGATGAAATTTACGAAAAATTAGAGAGTTTAGAAAAATAAATTTATGATAACTGAACATCAAAAATCCCGATCGCAAAGCGATCGAGGATCCTCGACAAAGTCGGGACAGTGGAATTTTCTGAAAGATAAATTAGAAATAGGTAAGTTGGGGCATGCCTATTTATTATCTGGGCGAGATATAGAATCAGTTCAAATTTTTGCTAAAGATTTTGTAAAATTTATTAATTGTACTTCTCTTAATTTCAACAGCTGTGAAAATAAGGATAAAGATAAAAAACATTGTGGCGAGTGTCAGAATTGTAAAATGATTGATAGGGGAGTTTTTCCAGATTTTAAGGTTATTAAATCAGAGAACAGTAAAAGTTCAGTTGAAAATGAGAAAGATATGATGAGTATTGATATTGGGCAAATCAGAGAAGTACAAAGTTTTTTAGCACTCAAATCTTTTTACGGCGGGTTTTCCGCCGAAGGCGGATCCGCCCATGGCGGAAAGGCAGTTATAATTGAAAATGCTGATAGAATGACTACTGAGGCTCAAAATTGCCTTTTAAAAAGCTTAGAAGAGCCAAAAGGTAGAACAATTATATTTTTGATTTCTTCTAAAAAAGAGTTACTGCTTAATACTATATCTTCAAGATGTCAAGAAATTAAATTTATTGATTATCTTAGCAATTTAGAGGTAGACGAAGAGCTGAATAATTTATTAAAAGTTATTGATTTAGACTTAGCAGAAAAATTTAGATATGCAAAATCTGTAAATTTAGAAGGAGATAATTTTAATAGAATTTTGAATAAACTTCAAAGATATTTTAGAGATTTAATATTAATAGAGATTGGAGTGATAACCAATAGTCAGTTTAAAAAAGAGGGACGCTCTGTTAAAAAGTTAAAAAAAATAATAGAATTAATTGACAATATAGAATACCAATCAAATATTTACAATATCAATAATAAATTAGCATTAGAAGTAATATTAATGGAAATCTAAAAGTATTAAGTAACAAGTATTAAGTATTAAGTATACTCAATACCAAATACTAAATACCAAATACCAAAGATGACATATAAAGAATTTATAGAAAAATTAAAACCAGAATTTGAAAAATCTTTTAAATTTTTAGAAGGGGAGTTGGCTAAAGTGAGAACTTCTAGAAGTTCTCCGGCATTAGTAGAGGATATCCAAATTAATTATTCAAACGATAAATTTAGTTTAAAACAATTAGCCGCTATTTCTTGCCCGGAACCTAACAAAATAGTTATTCAGCCTTGGGATACTTCATATATTGAATCAATAGAAAAAGCAATCTCACAATCTGGTTTGGGAATGTCATCAGCCGTTGATAAAAATATTATAAGGCTAAGTCTGCCGCTTTTAACGGAGGAATATAGGAATAATTTAATAAAAATTTTAAGTAACAAAGCAGAAGAAACCCATCAAACAATGAGGCATTTAAGGGAAGAGACTTGGAATAAAATTCAGGCCGCTCAAAAAGCTAAACAAATTACAGAAGACGATAAATTTAAAGGCAAGGAAGGGTTGCAAAAATTGATTGATGAATACGGGAAAAAAGTAAAAAATTTAGTAGATAAAAAGAAAAACGAACTTATGTAATAGACCTGTTGATTAGTAAGACTTCAACTGCAATTTCCATATTTTGGCTACAAAACCATAAAATTTCGTCGGCTTATACACTGTATAAACCTCCTCAATTTTCCGGTTTTTCGCTTCAAAATCTAGAAATTTCGCTAATCGTCTTATTAAGCAACAGGTCTAATAATATGTTAACTTTATTAATTGCTATTTTAAGTATAGTTTTATTAATGGTTATCCATGAATATGGCCATTTTATAATTGCTAAAAAATTTGGCGTTAAAGTAGAAGAATTTGGTATTGGTTATCCGCCAAGAATAATAGGAAAAAAATTTGGAGAAACATTGTATTCTATAAATCTGATTCCATTAGGAGCGTTTGTTAAAATTTATGGAGAAGAAGGAGGAGTTGATGATTACAGAAGTTTTTCTAATCTTCCAATTTGGAAAAGGGCTTTAATTTGTTTAGGGGGAGTCATTGCTTTTTGGCTAGCGGCCATAGTTATTTTTTCTATTGCATTTTTAGTTGGCACTAGTGTACCAATTGGAGATCAAGATATCCCCGGTATAACTAACACTAGTATTAAAATTTTAGAAGTACAATCTGAATCTCCAGCTCAAATAGCTGGTCTAAAAAAAGGTGATGAGTTAATGGATTTTAGAGAGGTTTCTGATTTTCAAAACTTTGTTAACGAAAATAAAGGCCAAGAGGTCACAATAAATATTAAAAGGAACAATGAAAATATTGGCTTAAATTTAATACCAAGAGTTTCTTATCCAGAAGGTCAGGGGCCAACTGGTGTGGCAATAGAGAGATTCGCTGATATAATTCAAAAATCTCCGTGGTACGAGGCCCCCATTAAAGGTACAATTTATACCGGTAAGGTAACTTGGGAGGCCTTAGTTGGAATATATGGATTTTTTGCTAGTTTATTAAAAGGTAATGGAGTTCCAGGAGGAGCACAATTAGCAGGACCCATTGGTATAACTATATTTTTGTCAAAAGCAGTTGATTATGGATTGGGATTTTTCTTATATTTTATAGGATCTTTAACAGTTTTGCTTGCTATATTTAACTTATTCCCAATTCCAGCCCTAGATGGTGGCAAGTTATTATTTTTAACTATAGAAAAAATTATGAAAAAACCAGTTTCGGTAAGGTGGGAGCAGGGGATTACTATTTTCTTTTTTGTTATCCTTATAAGTCTTTCAATCTTTGTAACAATAAAATTTGACATTCCGCGTGTTACAGAATTTTGGAAAGCCAGTTTATAAAATTAAATGTTAAAAATTAAATATCAAAAACACAGATTAAAAATTAAATATCATCAAAAATTTTAAAAATAAAATTTTTGATACCTAAATTTTGATTTTTGCATTTTGATTTTTGATTTTGAGCGTAAGCGATTATGTTGCAATCAAAACTATTCTACAAAACTAATAAAAATAAACCCGATAAAACAGAATCAGTTTCTCATGATTTACTTGTGAGGGCAGGATATGTTGATCAGTTAATGGCTGGGGTGTACAGTTTTTTGCCTTTGGGATTTTCAGTTTTGAAAAAAATTGAAGAGATAATCAGGAAAAATATGGTTTCAATTGGTGGACAAGAAATTTTAATGCCAGTTTTACAGCCAAAAGAAAATTGGATAAAAACTGGCAGGTGGGATAGTTTAGATATTCTATTTAAACTTAAAGGCGGAGGAGATAAAGAGTATGCTTTAGGACCAACGCATGAAGAAGTGGTGGCACCTCTTACAAAAAAATTTGTGTTTTCTTATAAAGATTTACCATTTTCAGTTTTTCAAATTCAAACAAAATTTAGAGATGAGTTACGGACAAAATCAGGAATTTTAAGAACAAGAGAGTTTTTAATGAAAGACTTATATTCTTTTCATTCAAATCAAGCAGATTTAGATAAATATTATGAAGTTGTGGCAAAATCATATAAAAAAATTTTAAAAGAATGTGGAATAGAAAAAGTAACTTACAGAACACTAGCCTCTGGTGGTAGTTTTTCAAAATATTCAGATGAATTTCAAACAATAACAGATGCTGGAGAAGATATAATTTATATTTGTGTTAAATGCAAAACAGCAATTAACAAAGAAATAATAGGTGAGGATAGAAACTGTCCTAATTGCAGTGGGATTGATTTCAAAGAAGAGAAAGCAATTGAAGTTGGTAATATATTTAAATTGGGAAATAAATATTCTACGCCGTTTGAGTTAAAATTTACCGACAGAGATGGACATGATAAACCTGTTATTATGGGTTGCTATGGAATTGGTTTAAGTAGATTGCTTGGAGCCATTGTAGAAAAAAATCATGATGATAAAGGTATAATTTGGCCAAAATCAGTGACACCATTTTTAATCCATTTAATTCCAGTTGAAAATAAAACAAAAATTAAAAAAACAACAGACAAAATATATAAGAGTTTATCCTCCTACGCCAAGGCTTCAGATGGACAAGCAGAAAATATTGAAATATTATATGACGATAGAAATGATAAATCGGCTGGAGAGAAATTTGCTGAAGCTGATTTATTGGGAATATCTTACAGGATTGTGGTATCAGAAAAAACATTAGAAAAAAATAGTGTAGAGATTAAAGAAAGAGGGAAAGAAAATATTAAATTAGTAAATATTAAAAACTTAGAAAAGTTTTTTGAAAAATTAAAATAATGTTTAAGAAAATTAAAAATTTATTTTCATTTTTGTCGTTAGATATGGCAATTGATTTGGGTACCGCTAATTCTTTAGTTTATGTTAAAAATAGGGGAATAATAATTAATGAACCATCAGTAGTTGCTATTAATAATAAAACTGGCCAAATTTTAGCTATTGGAGAAGAGGCAAAAAAAATGGTAGGCAGAACACCGTCATATGTTACGGCAATCAGACCCTTAATAAATGGTGTTATTTCTGACTTTGAGGTTACTGAACAAATGCTGAAATATTTTATTGAAAAAGCAGTAACCATTTCAAAGAAAAAATTTGGTTTTGGCTATAGTCCTAGAATTATTATTGGAATTCCTTGCGGAGTAACAGAGGTTGAAAGAAAAGCAGTGCGTGATGCAACTAAAAATGCCGGCGCTAGAACAGTTTTTTTAATAGAGGAGCCGCTAGCATCAGCTATTGGAGCAGAACTTCCTATTCAAGAGGCTTTGGGTAATTTTATAGTTGACATTGGTGGTGGGACTTCTGAAGTAGCCGTGATTTCACTGGGTGGTATAGTAGCTTTTAGAAGCTTACGAGTTGCGGGAGATAAGTTGAATGATGATATAATTCAATTTGCTCAAAAAGAATATAAGCTTTTAATTGGAGAAAGAACCGCCGAATTAATTAAAATTAATATAGGATCAGCTATACCCTTAAAAGAGAAAAAAGAAATGCCAATGAGGGGTAGGAACTTAATTACTGGCCTTCCCGAAGAGGTAGTGGTTTTTAATGATGATATACAGCTGGCCTTAGAAAAATCAGTTAAACAAATTATTGCTGCCATTAAAATAACTATTGAAGAAACTCCTCCTGAACTTCTAGCCGATATTATGACTAACGGAATTTATTTGGCAGGTGGAGGTTCGCTTTTAAAAGGACTTGATGTTTTAATATCAAAAGAGACAAAAATGCCTTGCAGGATTATTGATGACCCACTAACTTCTGTAGTAAGGGGTTCTGGTAAGGCGTTAGAAAATATAGAAACTCTAGCTAACCTAGTGGCCAAAGATGAAGAATGGGGAGCCCCGGTTTAGCATAAGAGCGTGGGATTCGAACTCAAATCCCACACTCTTAGGGGATTGAGAGGGTTTATTAACTTTGTTACAATTACTTAATGATTTCAAAAGAAGAGGTTCAAAAAATAGCCGGTTTGGCAAGATTAGAATTATCAGAAAAAGAAATTGAAAAAATGCAAAAAGATTTGTCATCAATTTTAGATTATTTTAATATTTTAAAAAAGGCGCCAAAACCTAAAGATAAATCTCAAAGCTCAAAAGATGCTTGGAACAAAAACGTACTAAGAAAGGATACAGTAATAGAAAAATCTGCAAGTTTAGCAAATAATTTAGTAGAAATGGCGCCAGATAAAAAAGATGGTTATATAAAAGTAAGATCAATACTTTAATGGAATTAATTGATTTAACAATAACTCAAGCTCACGAAGGTTTAAAAAATAAAAAATTCTCCAGTAAAGAATTAACTTTGGCTTACTTAAAAAAAATTAAAAAAGAAGACAGTAAAATAAACGCTTATTTATCAATAACAAAAGATTTAGCATTAAAACAAGCAGAAAAAGCTGATAAAATAATTAGAGAAGGAAAAGATTTTTCTATTTTAAATGGTATCCCCTGTTCTATTAAAGATAGTATTTTGGTTGAAGGAGAAAAATGCACAGCTGGATCAAAAATTTTAGAAAATTATATTGCTCCATATGACGCCACTGTAATTAAAAAAATCAAAGAAAATGGAGCTGTAATTTTAGGAAAAACAAACATGGATTGTTTTGGATTTGGAAGTTCTACAGAAAATTCTGATTTTAAAATAACAAAAAATCCACATGATTTAAGCAGGGTTGCAGGTGGTAGTTCTGGGGGTTCAGCAGCTTCAATTATAGCCAAAGAGGCTTGTTTTTCTATTGCTGAAGATACAGGTGGGTCAATCAGACAGCCAGCTTCTTTTTGCGGTGCTGTGGGCTTAAAACCAACCTATGGTGCCGTTTCCCGATATGGAGTTTGTTCTTATGCATCTTCTTTAGATCAATTAGGGCCAATGGCAAAAAATGTTGAAGACATAAAAACTATATTTAAAATTATTTCAGGAAAAGATGAAAAAGATGCAACTTCCCAAAATTATCAATTTAAAGAATTAGATGTTAATATGAAAGGATTAAGAATAGGAGTTCCAAAAGAATATTTTAAAGAAGGAATTGACAAAGAAGTTGAAAAAATAATCCGCACAGCAATAAAAAAAGCTGAAGATAATGGGGCAAAAATTGTAGAAATAAATCTACCTTCTACTGAATATGCTTTAGCTTGTTATTATATTATTGCACCCTGCGAGACATCAGCTAATTTAGCAAGATATGATGGTATAAAATATGGATTGTCAGAAAAGGCAAATAATTTATTAGATGTATATTTAAAAACAAGAGGTAAGGGATTTAATGCAGAAGCTAAACGAAGAATAATTATCGGAACTTATGCTTTGTCTTCTGGATACTACGACGCTTACTATAAAAAAGCTCAAGAAGTAAGACAATTAGTTAGACAAGATTTTATAGATGCTTTTAAAAAAGTGGATATAATATTCGCTCCAGTTTCTCCTTTTCCTGCATTTAAAATAGGAGAAAAATCAGATGATCCTATGCAAATGTACTTAGCTGATATTTATACTGTCTCTGTTAGTATTGCTGGTTTACCTGCCATTTCATTACCTGCTGGTAAAATAGGAAAACTACCCGTTGGTTTACAAATTATAGGGAATTACTTTGAGGAAAATAAAATCTTGGGGTGTGCAACAGAACTGGAAGCAATTTTAGAAGTTAAAAAATAAGATGATTTCAAGGCACGACGAACGAAATGTAGTCTATGCACTATGTTGAGGAGGAGTAACGCAGAAATCAGCCATTTTTTGGCTTCCCGTGAGCCTGCCTCGCCATTTTCTTCAACCGCGATACTGGCAAATTTTGATAAGAACTAGGGAGCGATGCCTGAAATTGTATCCTCTGTGATACGTTTCAAGCGGAGCAACGCAGTTATTATCAAAATTTGCCGTATCCTGGAAGGTTGCTTTCATTTTTGAAAATTACTTCGTTGCAACTTCGTCAGTGTGTTAATTTTAACACGCTTCCTCGTCGCGCCTGGTAATTTTACAAAAATGAAAGCAACGCGGCTTGAATAAAATGACGAGGCAGGCTCTGGGGCGGGCAAATTCAGGTAATCTTCTTCGTTGCTTCGTCGTGAACGATACCTCCGGCATCAGTTTACTCCCGAGGGATCAGGATACGAAATAGCATCAATTTAGCGGAGGCAGTTTGACGATTTTTCAAGAAACGACGACGAAATGTATCAGGCGGTCAGCGATACATTTGAGGAGGAGTGACGCTGAAAAATTGCCAAACTGCTCCGCCCATCGGGAAGCCAAAAAATGGTTGATTTCGCACGATTTTCTCGTTGGCTTATCGCTTTGCTGATAAACCTTCTCAAAAATCCTATGAAATCATCTCATTTTTTGGCTTCTAAACTTGATGCTATTTCGTATCCTGATCCCATGACCTTGAATCTTACCTGAATTTACTTCCGCTAAAATGGTTTCAGTTCTTTTGCACACCCCTATCAATTGCAAAGGAAATGGAAAAGATGTTAAAATAAATAGGGAGAGTGGGATAATATAAAAAACAATATAATTCGTCAAAAATTTTCTTTGTAAAATTTTTGATACTTACTTATTAAAAATTTAAAATTGATAATTAAAAATTTAATTTTAAATAAAATTTAAAATTACTATGTCTTGGGAATATATTTACAATTTATTAGGAATAACTGATTTTATTTATTTTATCAGTTCGCCTATAATTCAAGAGGTACTTTTACCGATAAAAATAGTTTTTATTTTGTTTACAATTTTCTTCTTTGTTGCGGTAATTTATTTTTATACAAACAGTAGCTATATTCAAGCCCATTTTCTTCAAGATACAATGGAATTTATTTCTTGGCAGCCATATGGATTAAGGCAAATCAATAAGCACTGGCAACAAATTACTGACATGATTGGGGTGGGTAATGAAAGTGAATATAAATTAGCTATTATAGAGGCTGATGACCTTTTATATAAAACCTTAGAAGATAATGGTTATGTGGGAGAAAGTTTTGAAGAATTATTAGATAGCGCTCAAAAAAAAATACTTCCCGGTTTGGAAGATATTTTATCGGCTCACGAAATAAGAAATGCTATAGTTTACGACACTGATTATAAACTAAGCATAGAAATGGCCAAAAAAATATTAGCTGACTACGAAAAAGCAATTAAAAATCTCTAAAAGCCTAATCCGGCGGACCAAATAATCATACTTAGTGCTACCAAGCCTATTAAAATAACCCAAACAGTTCTAAAAACTTTTTTTGATTTCATAATTTAGAGAATCTAGAATATAGAAAGTAGAATCTAGAATACGAATGTCTCTCGTCAAATTCTATTTTCTATTTTCTAACTTCTATTTTCTAATCTAATGATAGCAGATTTTAAGAAAAAACAAAATGGTCTACAGGGCAGGTTTTTATTATTATTAGGAGGTGTAGTAGTTTTATTAATTATAATTTTATTAATTATTGCTAATATAAAAATTTATCAAAAAAGACAACAACTTATATCTAGAATTCAAACATTAGAAAATAAAATACAAGAAGTAAAAGAAAAAAATTATGACTTAAAAGAAGGCATCTCAAACTCAGATAACGATGAGTATACAGAGCGTGTGGCAAGAGAAGAATTAGATTTGCAAAAGCCCGGAGAAAAAGTGTTTTCTTTTATAAATGAAAAGGAATCTAATAAAGAGGAAAATAACACCAATAAAAATAATATTTTAAAAGTTTGGTTTAAAACAATCATTGATTGGTTTAAAAAATAGAAAAATTATAAATTTTTTATAAGGAGCGCGGATTAAAACTATCATTGAGTTGAGAGACCCCAAAATGAGATAATTTCTTCGTTTTTGCGACGAAATTGCACTTGTAAAAGTGCGCTGAGGAGTCTCGCTACGCGAGATCTGGCGTAGCCAGACAATGAAGAAATTAGCCATTTTTGGGTCTCCCCTCGGGCGAGTGAATTTTGGAAAGATTCTACGTTTTCGGAGCAAAGCGATACCTACGGCATCACTTTCGCTCCTCAAGCCTTGAATCTTTCTCAAAATTCACTCGCTCAATCAACGATAGTTCGAATCCCGCGCTCCTTAATTTTTTTTACTTTTTTAGGTTTATCTGATTTTTTGGACAACCTATCTTTAAACTTCTGCACCCTTCCCAAAGTATCCAAAACCTTTTCCTTTTTAGTATAAAAAGGGTGACATTCACTACAAATTTCTGTTTCTATAAATTCTTTAGTTGAACCAACAAAAAAAGTATTGCCACAAGCACATTTTGCTCCCGCTTTGTCAAAATAAGTTGGATGTATATCTTGTTTCATATGATATTTTATTCAATAACGAGATAATAACAAATTTTTAAAATAAACGCAATACCAAATAAAAAAGGTGGTGTTATCCAAACCACCTTTAACAACTAGCCACCAAATCTCTAAGGCAATATCAACTCATATTATTATTTCAACGACCTCCTCTACTTTTATTCGAAAAAGACCAACTAAACTAATAACTCCTTCAACATTCACCATTCTGATAGCATATTTATTAGCCTCATCATTTGAGTCAAAATCAAGCACCTTGGATTCTAATAAAATTACCTTGAATTACGAAATGCCTCGCGCTAAGGCGCTTTTCAGGTCTTTTTCCTCAATTCTGGCTACGAATTTGCTATCGTTCGTCGGATTATCCTACGGATAGTCATCCTCACGCTATCAAATTCTCGCGCGCAGAATTGAGGGAAAATCCCAAGAAAGCATTTCGTAATTCAAGGAAAATTATAGCCCTCCTCCAACATCAAACATTTTTTTTAACCAATATTTTATGCGATATTTCATAAAATTATCCTTTGACAAGGTTCTGGGGTTTTCAAATCTCAATTTAAATGATACACTTTTTATATGGAAAGCCAAGCTAAACAATCAGTCATTGTAGAAATCAGAGCTGGAACTGGCGGAGACGAGGCCGGGCTTTTTGTACGTGATTTATACAGAATGTACTCAAAATACGCCACAAATAAGAGTTGGAATCAAAGGGTTTTGGATTCTGATATGTCTAGTGTTGGTGGTTATAAACAAATTATTTTTGAATTAAGTGGCGTTAACACCTTTGAAGAAATGCAATATGAAGGTGGAGTCCACCGTGTTCAACGAATCCCTAAAACAGAAAAACAAGGTAGAGTTCATACTTCAACTATAACCGTGGCTGTACTAAATAAACCTAAAAAAACAGAATTCACTATTAATCCATCTGATTTAAGAATAGATACTTATAAATCATCTGGCCCCGGAGGTCAGTATGTTAATAAAACTGAATCAGCAATAAGAATTACCCACATTCCAACGGGAGTGGTTGTCACTTCTCAATCAGAAAGGAGCCAGTTACAAAATAAAGAAAATGCTATGAATATTTTGTCAGCTAAGATATTACAATTTCAAGAGGAAGCTGATATGTCAAAACTTTCAGATGCCCGCAGAGAACAAATTGGCTGGGCAAAAAGAAGTGAAAAAACTAGGACTTACAATTTTCCACAAAATAGAATCACAGATCACAGAATTGGAAAATCATGGCATAACCTAGAAGACATTATTGAGGGCAAAATGGAACCAATTATGAAAGCATTTAAGAAATCTGGTATAAGAGTGTGGGATTCGAACTCAAATCTTCTTGAGAAGCCAAAAAATGAGATGAGTTCACAGGATTTTGGAGAAGGCATATCAATGAAATGATACGCCGACGAGAAAATCCGAAGAAATCAGCCATTTTTTGGCTTCCCGAAGGGCTACAAGATTTTAGCTCATCTGCATTGTTTTTCTTCGTCAGTGATGTCTAAGGACATCACTTCCTTAGAATAATCCTCGCATCTGAACTAAAATCTTGCAGCTCAATCGATTTAGTTCGAATCCCACACTCTTATAGTATTAAGTATTAAGCATAAATCCGCTTCGGCGGATTTTTTGTAAATTTATATTAAAAAAAGCCGAGGAGACTTCTTTAGAATATTGGGGCTTTTTTAAAACCCGATCCTACGTATTAAATCATATAAAATCAAACTGAACGGGTATCGCTTGCATCATATGTGACACGGCTGTTGGACAGCTTGAAAGTCTGGTAGCTAAAACACCCCTGGCGTTTTGCCGAAAGGGGCATTTTGCTCGATTTTAAGTCTCGAGAAACTTTTCTATCCTAAAAAATTATTTGTTAGACGTTGGACTTTTGAACTTTAGGGGTTTTTTAACTATCCGCCAATGGCTTTAATATCTGCCTCATATTGATTAGCATATTTTAAAACTGAGTTTGCATAAGCCCTGCATTCATATCGCCCATAATTACCGCCACAATAATATTTTGCTGCCGCATTAAATTCTGAAGAACTTGCGCCATTATCCCTAAGTAAAAGACCGGATGCCAAAAACGCATCATTAATATTCCAAGGATTAGCAGTCCTGTCTATAATTTCTGATACTTTAACCGTGTAAGAGCTCCAAGTTGAAGCAATAAACTGTGCTGGACCCATTGCCCCACCCCAACCATAAGGAATACCCTTGCTAGTATAAAGGGGTATCCAACAAGAAACTGGAGTTTTTTTAGAATCCATACTGAGCCCTTCAGTCAATGATATAAAATTAGGAATACTTTTTGGACTCATTACCCGCTTCCTAGCACTACCCTGCAAATTTGTCCCATCTCCATTTTCAAAATTAGTTAAATAACATTGTCCCACATTTTTACCAAGGCTTGATTCTTGAGTTATAACAGCCAATAAAAATGCTGGCCTCACACCCGTAACACTAGAAACATATTTAGCAATTTCTAAGGCCTCTCCAAATGTAGGCGCCTTAGAAACTCCAATTAAATCAAAGATTCTTGCCTTAATAGAAGCAGCATTTTTTTCTGCTTCCTTTTTATCTTTTAATTGTTTTTGGTATTGAGTTTCAGTAAGCTTTAAATAACCTTCTTGTTGTTTTTTATTTTGTTCATTTTCTTGTTTTTGTAAACTCTGGATTTGAATTGTTTTTTTAACCTTACCTCTTTCATCATCTATTTTAATTTTTTGATTTTCTAAATATGATTTTAAATCAGTGGTACTTTCTAAAAGGATTGAAACTTTAGAGTTTAAAGATTCAAGGTAAACTATATTGTTAAAAAAATTAGACAAGTTTCCCTCTAACAATATAATCATTGAATTTTTTTTGTCTTCTTCATAAACAGATCTTAAGATGCTAGCAATTTGATTTTGAGAATCTAGAATATCTAAAGTTGTGCTATTTATAGATCTTTCTGTGTCATTAATTTTTAAATTAAGGTCTTTAACCATTAATGTGCCTTGGTTAATTTGATACTCCAAACTGGTTACTTTTTTCTTTAAGACGGAAACTTGGTTTTGTAATGTGTTTTTCTGTTGTTGAGTTTTTGTTAAATCTTTAGCAATTTCCGCTGATTGATTATCATAATAATCAGCACATTTCTGCAATACTGCCTGACATTCAGCCGAACTGAAGTTTTGACAACTATTTTCAGAAGAAGAGATATCTCTGCAAGTAGAAGCTAAATCTTCAGCCGAGTTTATATTTGTTGCATTAAAAAATACAAGCGAAAACGCAAAAAGACTTACTAATATAAATATTTTATATTTTTTATTCATAAGTTCATTATAAGTATTGAAAATAAAAAAACAACCCCTAAAAAGGGGCTGTTTACAATTTTATTAATTTTGTTTTTTATCTTCTTTGGGTTCTTCAACTACATCATCCTCTTTCTTTGCTTTTTCTACCTTCTCTATATCTTCAACATTTTCTTTAATTTCTTCTGCTAATTCTTCTTCAATTTTTTGAGGCGGTAGCACAGAAGCCACTATTTCTTCTGGTTTTTTTAAAACCTCTAAACCTTTTGGAAAAATTAAATCTTTAACTAAAATATGGTCTTCAAAAGTTTTTAAAGAATCAATAGAAACCCTTATCTCATGTGGTAAGTTTTGAGGCAATCCTCTTACCTCAAGCTCCATAATATTTTTTACCAATGTTCCGCCTAAATCATTTTCAGCTCCTGCCACACCTTCAAAAACTAAAGGAACATTAACCTCCACTTCTTCTGTTAAAGAAGCTTGAAAAAAGTCTATATGAATAAATTTATCAGAAACAGGATCTTTTTGTATTTCGTGAACCAAAACCAATTTTTTATCCTTATCCACTAATAATTCAACAAGTGAACTTTCACCGGCTTGATGAAAAACTTTTTTGAATTCCTTTTCGTCAACCTGAATAGAAATATTTTTAACGTCCGGCCCATACAAAACAGCTGGGATTTTTCCATCCATTTTAATTAATTTAGTTCTTTTACCAAAATCTTTTCTGATGTCAGCTTTTAATGTAACCATTTCTTTGATTTAAGATTTAAGATTTATGATAAGACTAATATAACAGATAATTTTTATTTTTGCAATAACTTAATTAAATTAATAAACAAAAAAAGTACCTTTTAGAGAATTTTTAACAAAATACTGAGGCTCACCCTATATGATGCGTAAAACATTGGATTGGGAAGCTCCCAAAGATAGAGATAAACAGTTTAAGCCTTGTTTAACGCTTTTTTTAATGTATAGTAAAACAACATATGAAAGAAAAAATACAACAACAAAATTATCTAAAGCCATTAAGAGATACGCCTTTAGTAAATGAGGTTGAAGTAACGTTTTCAGGTCTTGGAATAGCACCACTTATTTTTGATGTACTTTTAAAATCAGGATTTAAAAATCCAACTTCAATACAACAAAAGGCAATTCCTATAGCTATTCAAGGCAAAGATATTATTGGCATAGCCAAAACTGGTACAGGTAAAACACTGGCCTTTGGCATTCCTTTGATACAACAGATTATAAAATCGGGAAAGGGAAAAGGATTAATACTATTACCAACTCGTGAATTAGCATTGCAGGTAAATGAATCTTTGGAAAAAATAGGGATTGAGTTTGGCATAAAAACAGTGGTTTTAATAGGCGGAGCTTCTATAGGTAATCAAAAAAGAGCTATTCGTAATAATCCTCATATTATTATTGGTACACCGGGAAGGATTGTTGATCATCTTCAACAAAAAACTTTAAGATTAAATGAGGTAAATATTTTAGTATTAGATGAAGCCGACAGAATGTTTGATATGGGTTTTGCTCCTCAAATAAAAGAAATATTGAATGTAGTGCCTCAAGATAGGCAAACCATGCTTTTTTCAGCAACCATGCCAGATAGTATTGTAAAAATTGCCACTCACTATATGAAGCTTCCTTTAAGAATAGAAATAGCAAGACCGGGAACTACTGCACTAAATATTGATCACGAACTATTTGTAGTTAGAAAAGATCAAAAAATGCCTCTCTTAAAAAAATTACTTGAAGAGTATAAGGGAAGCGTTTTAATTTTTTTAAGAATTAAATTTAATGCAAAAAAAGTTTGTAATGAATTACGCAATACTGGGATTTCTGCCGCAGAAATACATTCAAATAGATCATTAGGGCAAAGAAAAGAAGCTTTAGAAGGATTTAAACTTGGCAGATATAGGGCACTTGTAGCCACCGATATCGCCTCACGCGGAATTGATGTAAAGGGTATTGAACTAGTTATTAATTTTGACCTTCCTGAAAACCCAGAAGATTATGTGCATCGTATTGGACGCACCGGCAGAGCTGGTATGTCTGGTAAAGCTATTTCTTTTGCCATGCCAGATCAAGGGTCAAAAGTGAGAGAAATTGAAAGATTAACTAGACTTTATTTACCTATTTCTGAATTACCCAACTTACCTCAACAATCGGGCGGATTGGGCATTTCTAATAAACCCCATGCTTCTGTTAACTTTCCTAAAAATAACTATCCATCGCATGGAAGGCAATATGAAAAATTTAATCGTGGCAGAAAAAGGTAAACAATTTTATATTTTAAAAAAATACGCCTAACTCTGAACTGGACCCCAATTCTGAGGTTAGCTTAGCTAACCTCAGAACGTCTGAATTTCGTATCTGCTATTTTTGAACGGCCGTCTCTAGATAGGAGAATAAAATTTTTAGTGGTGGCAGGCATAACTAAATAATTTTCTGGCTAATCTTTATTGTTTCTGGGGTTTTGAAGTTTTTTGATAGTTATTATAGTTATAGT
>Ga0209541_10006721_pt1 | contig 19513 bp, 17 predicted proteins | sample RifCSPlowO2_01_FD_184027 | JGI IMG/M metagenome (GOLD analysis project Ga0209541, IMG submission 184027) | Groundwater microbial communities from Rifle, Colorado - Rifle CSP2_plank lowO2_0.1 (SPAdes) (version 2) | ecosystem: Environmental > Aquatic > Deep subsurface > Groundwater | place... | reverse complement strand
GCTAATTATACAAACATAAAAGTTTCTGGACAAAGCAATTTTACAGCGATAATAAATAAAAACCTCTAACAAATTCTAAACTCGCTATTGCTCGTTAAGTATTTGTTGAGAACTTTGTTTTTAATGAATACATTAAAAATTAAAACCTCTAACAAATTCTAAACTCGCTATTGCTCGTTAAGTATTTGTTGAGAACTTTGTTTTTAATGAATACATTAAAGTTATTATGGAAACTGATTTAATAAAAATTATTTTAGCGTATGCGCGGTTTTACACTTATTGAATCCCTTATATACATAGCAATATTTACTATAATTATAATAGCTATTTATCAATTTGCTATTTCATTTTATAATAGCAATACATTTCGCTTGCAACAAACGCAAGCAATTAGCGAAGGAAGAACGATTCTTTCTGAAATGTCGCGCGAAATAAAAGAAATGGTTAATTCTGAAAATGGCAACTACCCTATTTCTTCAGCAACAGCAAACAGTCTTGCGTTTTATAGTGATATTGATAAAGACAATAGTATAGAAGAAATTCGCTGGTTTTTACAAGAAAATATTCTTAGCAAAGGAATCATAGAAACCCCAGAAGGCAATGAAATAATTACAGCGCATTCTAAAAATATAAGAAATAATCAAATATTTACTTATTATAATTCATTTAATCAATTAGTTCCTGATTTAAATATTTTGACTGATATTAGTTTAATAGAAATAAATTTACAAGTTAATATTAATCCTTTTGCAGCTCCAGGAGACTTTACTCTAAAAACAATAGTAAAGCCGAGAAATCTTGATTAGAAAGTAGAAAACAGTAAATATAAAATATTCTTTTTTCCATTATAATTATTCTACTTACTACTCGCTATTTTTTAATATATGAAATCATCAGCTCTTATTTTAATACTTATATTTTCCGCGGTATTTATGTTTATGATTGCCAGTATTCCAGATTTTATAACTTTAGAATTTCAAGTCACAGAACGATTAAAAGCGCAAGAAAGCGCAATGAATATATCAGAAGCAGGTATAAATTACTATGTTTGGCATTTAGCTCATTATCCAGATGATTTGCAAGACGGCGCTGGAACCCAAGGCCCATATATTCACAATATTAATGACCCTCAAGCAGGCTTAATTGGAAATTATAGCTTAGATATAAGCGGAAATATAGAGTGTAATAATATTAATAGCGTAGAAATAAAATCAACAGGCAGTACTATACAATTTCCAAACGAAAAAAGAACTATAAAAGCAATTTATTCAAGGCCTTCTGTTGCTCAATTCACATATATAATAAATGATAATGTATGGGCTGGCTCTGATCGCATAATTAAAGGTCCATATCATTCAAACGGCGGCATAAGAATGGACGGAGAAAATAATGCTTTGGTAACATCAGCTAAAGAAACATGGAACTGTACAACTTCTTTTGGTTGTAATTATCCATATGAAATAAAACCTGGAATTTTTGGACAAGGAATTGGAGGAGAACAGGGTTTATGGAAATTTCCAACAGAAATAATTGATTTTAACGCTATTACAATGGATTTAGCGCAATTAAAAACTTTAGCTCAATCAAGCGGCATTTATTTTGATAAATCTGAAAATATAGGTTATACTAATGGCAAAGGGTATCATTTGATATTAAAAGAAAACGGAACTATTGATGTTTATGTGATAACTAAATTAAATAAAGTGTACGCTTATAATTCTGAACAAGGTTATTATTGGGATTATCAAATAATAAATACAGAAACTTTTTATCAAAATATTGTTCCACAATCTTCATGCGGCGTTTTATTTTTTGAAGACAATTTATGGATTCAAGGAAAATTAGACGGTAAAATAACTATTGCGTCCGCTAATTTAATTGATAGCGATATTGATACTAATGTTATATTAAATTCCAATATAGAATATAAAGATTCTGACGGAAGCGATGGCTTAACTTTAATTTCAGAAAAAAATATAAAAATTCCATTATATTCTCCTGATAATATGGAGTTATTCGGTATTTTTATAGCTCAAAAAGGTAATTTTGGACGCGATCATTATAAAAGCAATTATAATCCTTGGCATAAAAGAAGCAAACTTGAAATAACTGGAAGCATTATATCAAATAAAAGAGTTGGAACTAAATGGATATGCGGAGGAACATATTGCTCTGGTTATAATGAGCGAGAAAATTCTTATGATTCAAAATTAACTATAAATCCTCCGCCTTTAACACCTTTTTCAGATGATGAATATAAAATAATAAAATGGGAAGAAATAAATTAATAACTTCTAAAATATGTTTGCAATAGATATTTCTAAAAATACAATACGATTATTAAAGCTTGAAAAACAAGATAATGCCTTTACTATAAATGGCGCTATTGAAACGAAATTTGATGAAATAAAAGCTCTAAAAGATATAAATATTATTAGCTCCTCTATAAAAAATGGAATGGCGAACGCTAAACCAAATCCGATTGAAGATAAGGAAGTTGGTTTTTCTATTCCAGAAGAAGAATCGTTTATAAAAATTTTAAATATAGACAATTCTATGCCTAAAGATAAAATACCAAGTTTAATTGAAAAAGAAATCCCTTATTCATTAGATGAAATATACTGGGATTATAAAGAATTAGACAACAAAAAAATTATATTTTCCGCTGCCACAAGAAAAATAATTGATAAATATATAGAAATAGCAAATATGGCTTCTTTAAGAACAGTTCTTATTGAAACAGAATCAAATGCTCTTATTTGGGGATCCTTGTTTTTATCTAAAATAGATATTAATAAACATATTTTAGTGCTTTATATTGCTAAAAATAAAATAAATGTTGTTATTTGGAGCAATAACGCGATACAATTTACTACTAATGATAAATTTGAATATGAAAACGCCACTATTAAGTCGCCTAATAAAAAAGATACTGAAAGCTTAATTTACAGAATTGAAAAATATATTAATTTTTACAACGAACATTTAAGAAATCAATTAGAAAAAACTCAAAAAATAGATACAATAATTTTAACAGGCATTTGGGAAAATTTTTTATCATTAAAAAAAGAATTAGCTAATAAAATAGGCATACCAGTATGTGGACCTGGTCGCTCAATTAGCATTAATTCTGCTTACACAATAGCATTAGGAATAGCTCTGCGCGGAATAGAAAATGCCAATAAGTAAGAACCTCTAACAAATTCTAAACTCGCTATTGCTCGTTAAGTATTTGTTGAGAACTTTGTTTTTAATGATTACATTAAAAATAAAAACCTGTTTCGCAGAACCTTGTTGTTCGCTTTGCTGACAATAAGAACATCTAACAAATTCTAAATTCGCTGTCGCTCATTAAGAATTTATTGATAACCTTGTTTTTAATGATTACATTAAAAATAAAAACCTGCTTCGCAGAACCTTGTTGTTAATGATTACATTAAAATAATGATTACATTAAAATTAAGAACCTCTAACAAATTCTAAACTCATTTCATTCATTAAGAATTTGTTAAGAACCTTAAACATAGATATGCTTTCTTTTAATCTTCTGCCAAAAAAAATACAGCAAGATACTCTTTATAGAAATAAAAATCATTTAATAGTAAAATACGCTTTATTATTGATTATTTTAATGCTAATACTATCAGTATTTTTACTTTTTATTCTTTTATTTACAAATTCAAAAAAGAAAATTTTTGAACAAAAATTACAAGAGCTTCAAAAAAACAGCAAAATTATAGAAATTAAAAAAATAGAAAAAGAAATAAATCAATTTAATAAAGAGCTTCTATCTGACATAAATCCAATTCAAGAAACAATATTATCAAAAATTTTAATTGAATTAAGCAAAATAACCCCTTTTGAAATTTCTTTAAACAATTTAATAAATTTATCTGAACAAGATTGGGTATTATTAGGAGAAGCAAAAAACAGAAACGATCTTATATATTTTGAAAAATCATTAAAAAATTCTAAAATTTTTGATAATATTGTTTCGCCTTTGTCTAATTTTTCTAAAAACACAAATTTAAATTTTAAAATAAATTTTACATTAAAAGAAAACTAATATGAACCTTACAAGTAAAAATAAACATTATATTTATATTGTGGAAATATTTATAATTATTATAGCTATTATATTTATAAATTATATTTTTTTATTTAAAAATATTAATAAAAACCGAATTAGCATAGGATCTCTTAGACAAGAAATTGATTTTTTAGACAAAAAAATGCAGTATATTTATTTTATACGATATGAAAAAGAACGTATGGAAGAAATAAAAAATAAATTTTCTAAAATTCAAATAAAATATACTTTGCCTGCTCCTTTAGAATTTTTATATAGTTTAGAAAATATTGCGCAAAAAACAAATAACGAAATAGAAATACAAATTCAAGAAAACGATTCTACTCAATTTAAAATTAATCTAACAGGATACAGTTATAAAGATTTAATTGACTTTGTGCAAAAAATAGAAAAATCAGGTTCTGCTAATATAAAATTACATCGTATATCTAAAATTATTAATAAAACAGACTCAAAAAATGAATTTCAATTAAAATCAGATTTAACTGTTTATTTAAGGAAAAACTAAAAAATATGTTTTCAATTATAAAAAAATTAATATTTGCTTTGAATTTTAATTTTATTGATAATTTAATAAAATTTATTGAAGGAATTGGAATAGCTGTTTTTATTTTAATATTTATAGTATTTTTACAATATTTATATATTCCTATATTCTATAAAATTGAAACAACATATATAATAAAACCAAATATTGATTACGAATTATTAAAAAAAATTGAACAAAAATTATCTGAACAAGAAAAAAATGATGATAAAAATGCTATAATATATAAAGACCCTTTTATAAAATAATTTATGAAGCAAGTTAATAACAATTTATATAAGATAAGACACTCTTTAGCTCATATTTTAGCTAGCGCCACACAAAATTTATTTTATGGCGCGCGACTTGGAACAGGTCCTGCTATTGAGAACGGATTTTATTATGATTTTGACAGCAAACATAGTTTTTCTGAAGAAGATTTTAAAAAAATTGAAACGGAAATGCGCAGATTAATAAACCAAAATTTAGAATTTGAATATAAAGAATTAAATATAACAGATGCTAAAAAAATTTTTAAAAATAAAAATGAAATTTATAAAGTAAAGCTTGTAGAAAAATTTGCCAAAGCAGGTAATAAAAAAGTATCTATATATAAAACAGGAAATTTTGTTGATTTATGCGAAGGCGGTCATGTTAAAAATACAAAAGAACTTCCAAAAGACGCTTTTAAATTAACTCATACAGCTCGAACATATTGGCAAGGCAATGAAAATAACCCTCAATTACAACGAATATACAGTTTAGCTTTTGAAACAAAAAATGAATTAAAAGAATATCAAAAATTCTTAGAAAAGGCAAAAGCGCGAGATCATAAAATATTAGGGCCAAAATTAGATTTATTTTTTTTTCATGAAACAGCTCCTGGTATTCCATATTTTCTACCTAAAGGAGTTATTATTATAAATATTTTAATAGATTTTTGGCGCAAAGAGCATCAAAAAAAAGGATATCAGGAAATATCAAGTCCGCTAATAAATAAAAAAGAGCTTTGGGAAAAATCAGGTCATTGGAAACATTATAAAGACGATATGTTTATTGCTGATATGGGAAAAAATGATTTATATGGCATAAAGCCTATGAACTGCCCTAATTCTATGATTATTTTTGAAAGCAAATTGCGAAGTTATAGAGATTTGCCTTTGCGATTTTCTGATACTGATATATTGCACCGCTATGAACGATCAGGAACATTAAACGGGCTTTTAAGAGCGCGTTCATTTCGTCAAGATGATTCTCATAACTTTGTTGCGGAAGACCAGATTGAAAAAGAATATGAAAGCATATTTGAAATAGTAAAAGAGTTTTACGCTAAATTTAATTTAAAATTCAAATATCGTTTAGGCACTCGTCCAGACAAATTTATGGGAGATATTGCAACATGGGATAAAGCTGAAAACTCTTTAAAAAAAATATTAATAAAAACCGTTGGCAAAAATGGTTTTTACATAGAACAAGGAGATGGCGCTTTTTACGGACCAAAAATTGATATTATAATGAAAGACTCGCTAAATCGCGAATGGCAAATGGGCACAATTCAGCTTGATTTTCAAATACCAAAAAATTTTAATTTAAAATACACTGATAAAGATGGAAAACAAAAAACGCCTATTGTTATACATAGGGTTATTTACGGATCCCTGGAACGTTTTATTGGAATTTTAATAGAGCATTTTGCAGGAGCTTTCCCGTTTTGGCTTTCGCCAGTGCAAATTCAAATTCTGCCTATATCAGAAAAATTCAATTTCTACGCAAAAAAAATATTTAAGAAATTGCAAGAAAAAGAATTTCGCGTAGAAATAAACGAACAAAAAGAAACATTAGGTAAAAAAATAAGACAAGGAGAAATGCAAAAAATCCCTTTTCTAATTATAGTTGGCGAAAAAGAGCAAAAAAATAACACTATAAACATACGAGAACACGGACAAAAAGACCAAAAAGAAATAAAATTAGATGCTTTTATAAAAACATTAAAATAATATTTTTTTATTTAAAAAAATTTAAAGTCAAAAATTCATTACAATTCTTTTTTTAACATTTCTTCTGCTATTTTTGGATTGGCTTTTCCACGACTTTTTGCCATTACTTGTCCAACTAAAAACTGAATAGCGCTTTGTTTGCCAGCCTTGTAATCATTCACTGGCTTTTTATTATTTGAAATAACTTCTTTAATAATATTTTCTAATTCTCCTTTATCTGAAATCTGATTTAAATCATGCTCTTGTATAATATTATGTGGATCATTGCCTGTTTTAATCATTTCATTCAAAACATTTTGCGCGCCAGTAGAAGTTATTTTGCCTTGATGCGTTAAAACAACTAATTCAGCAAAATTTTCAGCGCTAATCTTAAATCCTAAATCGTAAATCTTATCTCCTATTTCTGTTATTAAATAATTAGCAACAAGTTTAATTAAACGCGGCATATGTGTTTCTATAACTTCAGGTCGCTCAATTGAACGTTCCCAAGAACGAAGTTCAGAAACTACTTTCTCAAAATATTCTCCTAATTCTTTATTTATAATCAAAGAGAAAACATCATTTAAAGGCAAATTGTATTCTAAAATAAAACGGTTTTCTCGTTCTTTAGGCAATTCAGGAATTTCTTTTTTTATTTTTTCAATATATTCGTCAGTTAATGAAATTCCAGGCAAATCCGGTTCTGTAAAATAGCGGTAATCGCTTTCTCCCTCTTTTTCTCTTTGAGATATTGTTTTTTTACGCTTTTCATCCCAGCTCCTAGTTTCCTGATGCAATTTTTCGTTATTTTCAAGAGCTTTAATTTGTCTTTCAATTTCATATTGCAAAGCGTCCTTAACAACTTTGAATGAATTCAAATTCTTTAACTCCACCTTATAATCAGGCAATCCATTATCCTGTTTCAACTTTTGAATTCTGACTTTGAAATTTTCTTGGATTTTGTCTGATAATTTGCGAATTGAATTTTGTAATTTTTTAATAGATATATTTGGCTCTACTCTAAATTCACCAAGCTCCATATTAGCGTATGATATGCCTAAATAACGCCATAATAACTGAAGTCCTTTTGCAAATTCAAGCACTTCTTCAATTGAAGAAAAATCAGGAGCTGTAACAAGCTCTATAAGCGGGGCTCCAGCGCGATTATAATCAACTAAACTTTCTCCTGCTTTTTCGTGAACAAGTTTTCCAGCGTCTTCCTCTAAATGAATTCTTGTGATATTTATAATTTTACCACTTTTAAGTATAAATTTACCAGCTAAACAAAAAGGTTTGTCATATTGCGAAATCTGATAGCCTTTTGGTAAATCCGGGTAAAAATAATTTTTACGGTCAAATTTAGCAAATTTATTAATTTTACATTCTAAAGAAAGTCCAGCGCGAATTATTTTATCAACTGCTTCTTTATTTAATGTTGGTAAAACACCGGGATGCCCCATACATACAGAGCAAATATTAGTATTAGGCATAGATTCGCGCGAATCATTTTTACTGCGACAAAAAAGTTTAGTCTTAGTATTTAATTGCGCGTGCACCTCTAATCCAATTATAACTTGAAATTTATGACTTATTATGCGTTTCATGTTTTATGAGACAATTTCTATTCCCATGCTTTGAGCAGTGCCGCGCAAAATATTCATAGCATCTTCAATTGTATTAGCGTTAAGATCTTCTATTTTTTCTTCTGCTAATTCGCGGAGTTTTGCTTCAGTTATTCTTCCTACTTTTTTACGATTTGGCTCGCTTGAGCCTTTATCAATATTAGCAGCTTTTCTAAGTAAAGTTGACGCAAGAGGCTTTTTAATTTTAAAATCAAAACTTCTATCTTCATAAACAATAATTTCCACTGGTAATTTTTCTCCCATTTTATCCAGAGTAGCCTCATTAAATTGCGAAATAAAAGCGCTGATATTTATTCCTGCTTCTCCTAAAACAGGACCAAGCGGAGGCGCAGGAGTAGCTTTGCCTCCAATAGCTTGAATTTTAATAATTTTTTTAATTGATTTCATAATAAAAATAAATAGTAAATAGAAAATAAAATAAAAAAACATAATTACTCTTTTACTTTCTATTTTTTATAATATTTCTTTTCTAAATTTTGCTTACTTCTAAATAATCTAATTCTACTGGCGTTTCCCTTCCAAACATATCAACAAGAACTTTAATTCTGCCTCGTTTTTCATCAACATTAGCAATATGGCCGGTAAAATCTCTAAAAGGACCAGATTTTATTTTTACGCTGTCATTTTTATTAAATTCGATTTTATATTCTGGTTCTTCTGTTGTAATTTTTTCTAATTCTTTCATTTTGCCTGCTGGAACTGGTATAGGTTCATTTCCAGCGCCAATAAAACCAGTTACGCGCGGAGTGTTTCTTGCCACATACCAGCTTTCTTCATTAACAACCATTTCTACTAAAACATAACCAGGATAAATTTTTTCTTCAATTATTTTGCGTTTTCCTCCGTGAATTTTAATCTTTTTTTCGCGAGGCACTATAACATTAAAAATAAAATTCTCCATATTTAAACTTTTAATGCGGTGTTTTAAATTTCGAGCAACAGAATCTTCATAACCAGAATAAGTATGCAAAACATACCATTGTCTATCTGTTGTATTTTGAACATTTTTTGGCTTGGTTTCTTCTATTTGTTTTGCTTTATCAATCATATTATTAAATCTTAAATAAGAAATGTTTTAATTATGTAAGCGAATAATATATCAAACAAACCCAAAATAACTGCTACTCCTAAACTAATTCCAATAACAAGTAATGTATAGCGAATAGTCTCGGCTCGCGTTGGCCAAACTACTTTTTTTAATTCTGCTCTTGAACCTTTAAAATACTCAACTAAATTATAGTATATTGTCATAATTTGCTATAATGTATCTTATTTATTGCCTTATGTCAACAAAAAAATAAAATGAAAAATCAAAAATTAAAACCTCTAACACGAGCTTAAAATTTGCGCTTTTCTTTTCAAACTTTTAAATATCTAAATTATCTACATCTCTTGAATGGCTTTGTATAAATTTGCGTCTTGGTTTTACTTCGTCTCCCATTAAAATATCAAACATTTTATCAGCTAAAGCAGCGTCTTCAATGCTTATTCTTTTTAATATTCTATGCTCTGGATCCATAGTTGTTTCCCAAAGTTGTTTTGGATTCATCTCTCCTAAACCTTTATACCTTTGAATATCTGCCTTGCCTTCTTTATCAATTTCTAAAAATACAGCGTCTTTCTCCTCATCAGAATAAGCGTATTTTATTGTTTTACCTTTTTGAATTTTATATAAAGGGGGATTCGCGATATATAAATATCCATTGTCAATTAATTCTTTAAAGTGTCGGAAAAATAGCGTTAAAAGAAGAGTTGCGATATGAAGTCCATCGCTGTCAGCGTCTGCCATAATAATTATTTTATGATAACGAAGCTTTTCTAAATTAAATTCATCAGCAATTGCAGTGCCTAAAGCTACAACAATAGCTTGTATTTCTTTGGAATCAAGAATTTTATTTAAACGCGCTTTTTCAATATTAAGTATTTTTCCGCGAATAGGTAAAATAGCCTGAAAAGCCGGATTTCTGCCTTGTTTAGCGCTACCTCCCGCGGAATCTCCTTCAACTATAAAAATCTCGCTATCTTCAGCTATTTTAGAAGAACAATCAGTTAACTTACCAGGCAAACGAAGCCCGCTTAAAGCGCCTTTTCGTAATATTATTTGTTTTACCGCGCGTGCCTTAGTGCGCGCTTTTTGCGATAAAATAACTTTTCTAATAATAATTCCCGCGTCTTCTGTATTTCTTTTTAAAAACTCTTCTAATGCTTCTGTTACTATTCCTTCCACAATTCCGCGCGTATCCGCATTGCCTAATTTTGACTTAGTCTGGCCTTCAAACTGCGGATCAATTAATTTTACGCTTACAATTGATGTAAGTCCTTCTTGAACATCTTCACCTGTTAATCGTTCGTCTTCTTTACTAAAAAAATTATTATTCTCCGCGTATTTATTTAATACTCGAGTTAACGCTGATTTAAAACCTGTTAGATGACTGCCTCCGCTCGGAGTAGAAATATTATTAGCAAAACTAAGCGAAACACCCTCTAAATCATTAGCGTATTGAAATGAAACCTCTACTCGCTGATCTAATTTGTTCTGACTAATAAAAAATATATTTTGATGATCAACTGTTTTACCTCGGTTAATAGCTCTAACATAAGCAATAATTCCTCCTTCAAAGTAAAAATTGTATTTAAAAGGCAATTTACTATCTGCATAGCGATCAATTCTTTTATCAAGAACTTTAATTAATACTCCGGGAGTTAAATATGCTTGTCTTCTTAAATGCTCTAAAATAATCTTTAAACTAAAAACTATATGTTCGCCTTGTTCGCCTTTAAAAATTGTATTATCTGGTTTAAATGTAATTGTAGTGCCTATTTTATCGCATGCTCCTTGCTCTTCTACATCTTTAACTGGTACGCCTCGTTTATATTCCTGCGCGTATTTTTTGCCTTCGCGACATATTTCAGCGCGAGTCCATTCAGAAAGCGCGTTAACAACTGAAACACCTACTCCATGCAAACCTCCTGAAATCTTATAACTTTTTCCATCAAATTTTCCTCCAGCATGAAGCACAGTCATTACAGTTTGTAGAGCTGAAACTTTAGTTTGCGGATGTATTTCAATTGGAATTCCTCGTCCATTATCAGCTACTTTAACAACATTATCATCTAAAAACTCAATCTCTATATTGTTCGCAAAGCCAGCCATTGCTTCATCAATAGCATTATCTATAACCTCGTAAACTAAATGATGAAGCCCTGATGATCCAGTAGATCCAATATACATACCTGGTCTTCTGCGAACAGGATCTAATCCTTCCAATACAATAATATTTTCTGCTGTATACTTATTATTCATAAAAACAAGTGTTCTTAAAAATTTATTGCTCACTCATACTACCTCGGAAAGATAACAAGGCTCGCAATAAACTATTTCTTTTCTTTCAGGAGCATATGTTGTTTCAAATTCATTTGGACAATGAACAGCTTTGTGAAAATGTTCAACTATGTTGTCATATACATTGTTATCAGATTTTTTGCCTCCGCAAGTGCATTTTCTGTGCCAGAGTTTTAATGGATTTCTTTGTTTTATTCTTTCAAAATGCCTGCAATCAGGGCATAATCTTGGTATTGGAAAATTTTGTTTTTTGTAAAATTCCAGTTCTTGAGGAATTATTTTAAAAGCTCCTACTCCTTTGCAAACATCTTTTTTTTCTTCTTCATTATGCACATTGGCGCATTCAATAACTTCTTCTAATATCTTATTGCCAACATTCTTAATATGATCAGGGATATCTTGTGTTCTCATTGTTACTTTATACTCTCCTTTATACTTTTTTATATCTGTGTATTTATATCCTTTTGCTTGTATTTCTTCTTTAGTCATAGGAAAATATTCATTTGCAACTGTTTCATTGTAGCCAAAAGGAGATAATTCTATTGGAAAGAATTCTCCGTATTTATATATTATGCCTGTTTTGTCTTTGTATGGTTTTGTGTTCATGTATGATTTAATTTTAATTATTAACTCCTCATAATACTCTTCTTTAAGGTATTGTTTGTTTTTTAAACTATCGCGTAAAAAACTATCAGTGGTATTCACTACATAATACACATATTTTACATTGCGACAATTTTCTTATAACAAAGTAAAATGAACATTATATAATTCGCCTTAGATTTAATCATATATGATTATATTTAATGATATATGATTATATCTAATGATATATGATTATATCTAAATTTATTTTTCTGCTATCTAATCTCCACTTTCAATCTTTTCTTAAGTTCTTTTTCAATCTTGTTATGCAAAACATTTACCTCTTTATCAGTCAAGGTTTTATTTTTATCTCTATAAATTATATGAAAAGCCAAACTCTTTTTATCGCTATCAGGACTCTGATAAACATCAAATAAATTCACATCTTCAACAAGCTTTCCTCCTATTTCTTGGATAACAGATAAAATATTAGTTATTTTTACTCCGTGATAAGTAAATAGCGATATATCGCGATCAATTGCTGGAAATTTTGGAGGTTCTTCAAATTCTCGCTCATAGTCAATATATTTAATTAACATTGCAATGTCAATTTCAAAAAATGAGATATTCCCCTTTTTTAAACCATTGTCTTGATTAGAAACAGCGCCCAAAAATCCGATTTCTTGTTCATTTACTTTTATTGATAAAATATCATCTTTGTGCGAAATAATATAATCCTCATTGTCAAAACCCATTGCTTCAAATAACCCGTCTAATATTCCTCTTATTTCTAAAAGTAAGTCAGTTATTTTTTCTTCTTTAGAAAAAATTAAAGCTCCTATTTTTTCTTCTTCAATTAAAACGCTTTCTCTTTTAAAAATATGGCCAAACTCAAAAATTTTAAATTCATCAAAATAACTCTGATTAAACTTTGTATTTTCAATCAATCCGTGAATTAAATCTTCGCGTAAAAATCTTCTCTTTCTGCTTAATGGATTGATTATTTCATAAGAAGCGATTTGTTCTATTAAACTATAATTATAAACCTCGTCAAATCCTTGATTTAATAAAAAACGACTAATAAAAGAACGCCATTCTAAATTTTCATTTAATTCTGCTCTTTTAGGGAAAATTTTTGGAGTAACAAGGGAAATATTATTATAACCATAAAGTCGCCCTACTTCTTCTATTATATCTTCTTCAATATTTAAATCTTCTCTATAAAAAGGCGGATTAACTTTAAATATTCCTGTTTTTTCTTTTTTTGTTTTAATATTTAAATAATACATCGCTTTATTAAACGTTTCCTCGTTTATTTCTTTTCCCAAAATAGAACTAATTTTATTCAAACGAATAATTATATGTTCTCTATATTTTAATAAATCTTTATTTTTTTCTTCAAAAAATACTTGTTCTAATTCTCCTCCAACTTCCTTTAAAATCAAATTAACTAATTGCTCTAATCCTAATAAACTAAAACCAGCGCTTATATTATGTGAAAATATTATTGAAGCGTCAGTAACTAAATTAAATTTTTTAGATGTATTATAAATTTTCTTAGCGTCAAAATTAGCTGATAAAATTAAAATATGATTAGTATTTTGGCTAATAGCTGCTTCCTCTCCTCCTTTAATTCCAGCTATATCAACCGGACCCTCTAAATCAGCAACAACTAAATCATTTTTATTTAATTCATATTCTTTGCCTCCTAATATTTTTATTTTTTCTTTGTTTTTTGCTTCTCTTATAAAAAGTTTTACTTTGTTGCTTTTTCCTTTTTTCAATTTGTCAAAATCAAAAATATGCAAAGGCTGACCAGAATCTAATATAACAAAATTAGATAAATCAACTAAATTATTAATGCTTTTTTGTCCCAAGCTTAATAAATAATCTTTAAGCCATTTAGGGCTTTCATTTATTTTAACTTTGGATATTACGGAAAAACTACAACATTTAGCTCCTTTTTCAATTTCTATTTCTGATTTTCCTGATTTTGTTTTTAAAGTAAATTCATTTTTTAACTCTTTTTTTGGCGTAATTTTTTCAATTTTACCCTGAAAGCCTAATATCGCGTTTATTTCCCTTGCTATACCTTGGTGCGACAAACAATCAGCTCTATTTGACAAAATATTTATATTAAAAATATAATCGCTGTTTTTTTCTTCAATTCCCTCTACTTCAAATAAATACATATTTAAAATATTCGCCAACTCTTTTGGCGTTATCTTGTATTCAATATATTGTTTTAACCAATTATACGAAAAAAGCATATTATAAATTAAAATTGTCTTATTACCCTTAAATCTCCAGAATATAATAAACGTATATCTGGAATTTTATATTTTATCATTGCTATTCTATCAAGACCCATTCCAAAAGCAAATCCTTGCCATTCTGACGCTACAAGACCCGCGTTTTTCAAAACTTGCGGATGAACTATGCCAGCGCCCATCATTTCTATCCAATTTTCTCCTTTGCAAATAGAACAATTATTTTTTTTATCGCAAAAACAACTTATATCAACCTCAAATCCCGGCTCTACAAAAGGAAAATAACTTGGACGCATTCTTATTTTAATATCATTATTTTCATTGCCGAATAAAGCGTTAAAAAATTCTAAAATCACTTTCTTAAAATTAGCAATACTAATATCTTTATCTATCATCAATCCTTCTAATTGATAAAATTGCATATCGTGCGAAGCGTCTGTTCGTTCATTTCTAAAACATTTGCCAGGAACAACAATATTAAAAGGAGGTTCATGGCTTTCCATATACTTTATCTGCATTGGACTTGTATGAGTTCTAAGCAATAATTTCTCTTTTTTGTTTTGTAATTCGTGATTTGCGCTTTGCTGGCTACTTTGTATCCAGAATGTGTCTTGCGCGTCTCGAGCAGGATGACTTACAGGAAAATTAAGCGCGTCAAAATTATAATACTCTGTTTCTGCTTCTGGACCTTCTACCACCTCAAAATTTAAGCGCTCAAAAATATTAAGCGTTTTATTCATTAATTGCGTTAAAGGATGAAAACTTCCTGTTTTAATTTTTTTATTTTTTAAAACAGAATCAATATCAAAATCTTTTGGAAGAAAATTTTTTTTAATATTTTTCATCATAAACGAAATAGCAATATTATTATTAAAATTAGTAAAACAAGAGACCATGCTTGCCACTTTTTAAATCCTATAGCTGTAAATAAACTCCAAAAACCTATTGCCAATACAATATAAAAAATGCCAAAACCAAAAATATCTATAGCAAAAGGATCTAAATTATAAATTGCTGTTCCAATCGCTCCAAAGCATAAAACAGAAAGTATAAACAATATTATCCTTTTCATATTTATTAATATTATAACAAAAAAATTCTATTAACGCAACTTACTTTATAAAACAAAAACCTGATAACGCAAAACTACCAAGATTTTAAAATACTTATAGAAAATTCATTCAACTATTGAAGTTCTGTTTGTTCTCCTTCTTGCGGGACAACCGCATCAACATTTAATTCTTTATATAATCTATTAGCTAAAACATTTGATACGCGCGGTTCGCCCATAGTAAGAAAAACTTTTTTTACTTTTTTCTTGGTATTTTTCACAAAATCTACTAAATCATCTGAATCAGCATGAGCTGAATAGCCTCTGATATTTTCTATTTTTGCCCTAATTGGCACATTTTCGCCAAATATTTTAACATTAGTCGCGCCATCTTGGATTTTTCGCCCTAATGTATTAATTGATTGATATCCTACAATTAAAAGAGTGCTTTTTGGATCAGACAAATATCTTTTTTCATGATGCACAATTCTTCCGCCATTAGACATTCCTGAGCCAGCAATTATAATTTTAGGATTTTCAACATCATTAATCGCTTTTGATTCAGAGGTTTCTAGGGTAAATTTTAAGCAAGGAAAATTAAAAATATCATCTCCTGATTTTATAATATCTTTAACATTTTGATTAAATAATTTTTCATATTTTTTATAAATCATAGTTGCTTTAATTGCCATTGGCGAATCTAAAAATACTGGAATATTCGAAATAATGCCTTTTTCAATTAAATTATTAAGCTCGTATAAAAGAACTTGCGTTCGCTCAATAGAAAAAACAGGAATCATAAGAACTCCTCCGATTTTCATAGTTTCTTTAATAATACGCTTTAATTTTTCTGTACGCTCTTGGAAATGTTCATGATTCCTATCACCATAAACACTTTCCATTATTAAATAATCAGCATCATCTACTATTTCGCTATCGCTCAAAAGAGGAGCTGGAGAATTTCCTAAATCTCCTGTAAAAACGATTTTTTTGCCCTTATAATATATTTCTATCATAGCAGAACCTAAAATATGCCCAGAGTTCTTAAACTTTATTTTAAAACTCTTAGTATCAATATCTTTATTGTAAGAAGCGGTTTCCCAAAGTTCCATTGCTTTATCAATATCTTCAGCGCTATAAAATACATCTTCATTATTCCATTTAGCTTCTTTTTTCATAATACCCATACTATCCCGCATTATAAGTTCAGCTAAATCTTTTGTTGCTGGCGTAGAATAAATTCTGCCCCTAAAACCCTCTTTAACTAACTTAGGAATTCTGCCTATATGATCAAGATGCGCGTGTGTAATAAATAGAAAATCTATAAAAGATGGATTATAAGGAAAAGGGTCGCGATTTTTCCTTTCAGTAATCCTATTTCCCTGAAAAAGCCCGCAATCTATAAGATTTTTTTCATTATTGCTCTCTAATAAAAAATTAGCTCCAGTAACAACTCCTGTGCCGCCATAAAAAGAAAGTTTTAAATTATTCATATATTAGAAAATAATAATTATTAAAAAGAAAAATCTCTAACAAATTCTAAACTCGCTTTTTATTATTGAATTTCAATCTCAATAATGCTTAATTAATAAATTTTTATTGATAACTTTGTTTTTAATGATTACATTAAAAATAAAAACCTGCTTCGCAGAACTTTGTTTTTAATGATTACATTAAAAGATAAAAACCTGCTTCGCAGAACTTTGTTTTTAATGATTACATTAAAAATGCTCTTGCTGGCGCGCCATCAGCTCCTATAATTTTCATTGGCAAACCAACAAAATTATAACTGCCAACTGGAACTTCTTTTAAAAATAATCCCTCGTAAATTATTATGCCGTTTTCAAGCAGAATATTATGAACTTTGTTTTTTTCTCCATTTCTCTTTATTGATATATAATCAACTCCTATTGCTTTTACTTTCTTGCTCAATAAAAACTCTGCCGCGCTATTATCAAGCCCTACAAAATCAGGATTAAATTTTTCATAACCTAAATCGCCATTGCGAGTTTTGCATAAAATAATTTCATTTTCATTTATTTCAAAATTCTCTAAATCTTTTTTATTGATTTCTTTTTTAACGCGAGTTAAATCAAAAACTCTTGCGCGCCCAAAAAAACTTTCATTCGGAATTTTATCAATGGTTTCCGCTCCATCTTTAATATGAAAAGGCGCGTCAATATGAGTTCCGCTATGCGTTCCGCAAGTAAATTCACTTAAATTAGAGCTATCGCCTTTGCTTAAAAAACTTATTCGCTTAATCCTAAAATTCGGATTTCTTGGATAAGTTAAAAGTTTTTCTGACAAAGGAAGAGTTATATCATACATGCTTTTTTTTAATGTCTTCATTAAAAACAAAGTTCTCACAAATTTATTAGCGAACGATAGTGGGTTTAGAAATAATTAGATATTTTTCTTATCTGAAATTACTGTTTAAAATTCAATTTCCAAAATTGAGAATTGATTATATTTTGTGCTGTTTCTTTATTCATTTTATTATATTATCATAAAAAAATACGCAAATCAAAACTTTAATTTACACCACTTCTTGTTGATAACATTTTTCGCAATAAACTATTTCTTTTCTATCCGGAGAATAAGTAGTTTCAAATTCATTTGGACAATGTTCGTTGCTGTGAAAGTGCTGAATCGTATTTTGATAAACTTTGTTGTCAGACTGCGTTCCGGCGCATTGGCATTGTCTATGCCACAATTTTAATGGATTTCGTTGTTTAATCCGTTGGTAATGGCGGCAGTTAGGGCAAAGACGGGGTAATGGTAAATTCATTTTTCTATAGAATTCCAGTTCTGGTTTGATGATTTTGAAAGCAGTGGCACATTGTTCGTTGCATTCTCCTTGATGCTGGCATTGGATAATTTTATTTATTATAGAATCATCTACGTCTTTGATATGGTCTGGTATCTGTTCTGTTTTTAATGTTATCTTGTAGTTTCTTGTTTCCGAGTCTTTCCACCTATATCCCTTCTCTATGGCTTGTTCTCTGGTTAAAGGAAAGTATTCTTGGGCTATGGTTTCATTGTAGGCAAACGGGCTTAATTCCAAAGGGAAGAATTCTCCGTATCTGTATACTCTTCCTTTTTTATCAATATATGGCATATCGTTCATATGCTTGATTATCTTCGGCGCCAGTTCTTCGTATTCTTCTTTGGAGTATTGTTTGTTGAGGATGCAGTAAGATTTAGTCCTAAGTCCAATGCAACCGAAAAGATTGGCAGAACCATGACAATTGTAAGAATACTGAATATCATGACAACCCCATACTACGATAGAAAATTTACTTCGCGAACCGCCAATGCCAGTATCTACCACTTCATACAATAATTCTGCTTTAGCGCCCAAACCATAACCGTCGTACGTATCGCGCATCGTAAAACCGCCCCATACTACGAATTTACAATCTTCCACTGAAACAACATCAAAACATTTATAACAATTTTTCGCTTCACCGATTATATCGCCAACGACATTACTCGTCTTCTTAAAAGAATAGATGTATTTTCTTGGAAATTTTAAAATCAGTTCTTTGTGCTTTCTTTTAATTTCCTCTACGGCTTTATAACTTCCCGCGTTAAATTCTCTAAAAAACTTCTCGTATGAATCCTTGGTATGCGGGGAATTAAATATGTAATATGATTTATTTCGCAACCCTACGCAACCAAAGCAATTTGAGCAATTGCGACAATCGTAAAGAAACCAGGAGTCAATGCAGTTCTCACATCCGTAACTAAAAAATAATCTGTAAGATGCCCCACAATTAACGGCTTCATAAGATAATTCCATATGCTCCACGAGATATGAATCTGCTAAATTATTGTTTTGCGTGGTTCTGTTTGAATACAAAACATTTTCATTTTGAAAAGCGGCTGAAATCAAGTAGCAATCCTTGCTGTCCAAAGCATGCTGAGCATATTCGCTTCTGATGGAATTGCCGCTGGATAAAGCGATCATAGGAACTCTTTTTAATAAATCGCTAAATTGTTCAAAAAACGGCTTGTTAAAATTATAAT
>Ga0209541_10006720_pt1 | contig 19513 bp, 18 predicted proteins | sample RifCSPlowO2_01_FD_184027 | JGI IMG/M metagenome (GOLD analysis project Ga0209541, IMG submission 184027) | Groundwater microbial communities from Rifle, Colorado - Rifle CSP2_plank lowO2_0.1 (SPAdes) (version 2) | ecosystem: Environmental > Aquatic > Deep subsurface > Groundwater | place... | reverse complement strand
CGACCGAAGGGTTGCTGCGCGCGTTTCGGAAGTTTTCGGTGAAGGGAAAAAAAATTCTTTTGCTCCGTACAGATATTGCCCCAGAGGTATTAAGAACGTCGCTTGAGGATCGCGGGGCATCTGTGACGGAAATCCCTGTCTACCGGACGTGCCGGCCTCCACATTTGCGTGAGCAGATCAAAGCGCTTGTCAAAAACCAGCCGATCGATTATGTTACCTTCACAAGTGCTTCGACCGCCGAGAACTTTTATCAATCTATGACGAACGGCCATCTTTTAAATACAAAAGTTATTTCAATCGGTCCGACGACCTCGGAAGCCATTAAGGCGCTTGGAGGATCGGTGGATCGGGAAGCTCGCCGGGCAACTATTTGTGGCCTTGTCGAAGCCATTGAGAAAGAGGAACGTTGTGCACTACCCTCAAACTAGATTGAGACGAATGCGCCGGACGGAAGGCCTGAGGATGTTGGTCCGGGAAACCCACCTCTCAACGTCTCAGCTCATCATGCCTTACTTTATTCAGGAAGGGCACGGAGTTAAGGATGAGATTCCGTCGATGCCCGGACAATTTCGATTTTCGATCGACCAGTTTTTATTTGAACTTGAAGAAATTGAGGAACTCGGCCTTGGGCACATTCTTTTGTTTGGGATCCCCGGCGAAAAAGATGCTCAAGCAACGCAGGCGTACCACTCAAACGGAATTGTCCAGCGCACGGTCCGGGAAGTGAAGAAACGATTTTCAAAGCTGACCGTCATCACGGATGTCTGCCTGTGTGAATACATGAGCCACGGTCATTGCGGCGTGGTCAAGGGAGAACAGGTTGCGAACGACGAAACCTTGGCGCTCCTTCAAAAAACAGCCCTTTCTCATGCCGAGTCGGGCGCCGATCTGGTGGCGCCAAGCGACATGATGGACGGCCGAATCGGAGCCATTCGAACGTACCTTGACCAACACGGTTATTCGGAACTTCCCATTTTGAGCTACGCGGCAAAGTACGCCTCCAGTTTTTATGGGCCGTTCCGAGAGGCAGCGGGATCCGCGCCCGAGTTTGGGGACCGCAAGAGTTATCAAATGGATTCCGCGAACGTGCAAGAGGCGCTCCGCGAGATCGAACTTGATTTAAAAGAGGGAGCCGACCTGATTATGGTGAAGCCCGCGCTCGCTTATTTGGACGTCATTCGGGCCGCGAAAGATAAATTCAGCATTCCGCTTTTGGCCTACAACGTCAGCGGCGAATATGCGATGGTCAAAGCAGGAGCTTCGCTCGGCTACTTTGACGAATGCCGTGCCGTGACAGAAATTCTTACTTCGATTGTGCGAGCGGGCGCACGCGCTGTCCTGACCTACCATGCCAAAGACGTTGCCCGCTGGGCGAAAGAACCACTCGGCTCAAAGTCGATCCACACTTAATCCATCCGGCGCCCCTTTGATTTGAATATCCTTTGTTTTGAATTGGCGGCGGTCGCCGCCAATTGGGTTCTTTATAAGGTGTAATCACGACTCCACTTTCCACATTTGGCACCATCCCCGCCCACATTTGAAAAAAGCTGATCCGTCAGGTATCTTTTAGATACGAAAGTTTCATAGTTACAGCAGAGGAAGTCTCGGGCTTGCCCGGAGTTTCCGAAGCAGTACCTTGACTTTAAATGGCGGTACAGTTAAACCCATTCTGTTGCAGTGCTGATTCTCATTGATAAAAACTGCATCGGAAACAACCTTTTGGGGAACTGATGGGTAAACATCCACCGGGCGGACCGGCACCCAAGAAACAAAGACTTCGACTTTCCATCCTCATTTTTTCTGTTGGACTTCTATTAAGTGTCGCCCTCTGGGATGCCTATTCCAACGATACCCGCCCTTTCGATAAAGAAGTCGCGAGCGTATTGATCCTCATCATGGGTTCCCTCTTTTCGATCGCAGCCGGTCTGTTCAGCTGGTCCATGGAAACGCGGGACACGTTTTTGGAAAAGGAAGTAAACGCAAGAACCTACGAGCTCAATGAAAAAAATAAAGAGCTCGTCACCAAAAATGAGGAAATTGAAAACTTCATCCACATCATTTCTCATGATCTCAAAGCTCCGCTCGTTTCGATCAAAGGGTTTGCCGGCATGATCAAGTCAGAGCTTGGCGATCGGCTTCAAGGAACCGTATCTGACTATTTCAATCGGATTCAGGCGAATGTGGATCAGATGAACGCACTCATTTTAGATTTATTGGAGTTATCGCGCGTTGGGCGCGTTGAGGAAGAGAAAGAAACGGTTCCTCTAAAGGACCTCTTGGTTGAAATTCTCGCTGAATTAAGGCCGGAAATTGAAAAACGCCATATCTACGTGGAAGTGAAAGATCATTACCCTCCTTTGTGGGCCTCTCGAAGGCGTTTGGCTCAAGTATTGACTAATTTAATTCATAATGCGGTGAAGTATATGGGATTGCCGGAAACTCCGAAAATCGAAATCGGCTGCTCGGAGACGGACAGCGGGGATCTGTGCACGCTTTGGGTTAAGGACAACGGGCTTGGAATCAAGAAAGAATTCCACGAGAAAATATTCCAAATCTTCCAGCGTGCGCCGACGAAACAAAAGATTGAAGGAACCGGAATCGGCTTAAGCATCGTTAAAAAAATAGTAGAACACAACGGCGGGAAAACTTGGGTGGAATCCGAAGAAGGCAAGGGAAGCCAATTTTTTGTGACGTGGCCGAAAGCCGAAGGGATCGCGTCGGTTCAAACGAAAGCGGCGTAAAAGAGATGAACATGAGAACCGTTATGATGATTGAGGATAATCCCGATCACGCGCTTTTGATTCGAAAAGCGCTTGAGGATGGCGATTGCGCCGTCACACATCACGAAGATGGAGACTCGGCGCTCCGCTCGTGCGAGGTCATGCGGAACGGCGCGGCAAAACCGGATCTTGTGTTTCTGGATTTAAAGTTACCGGGGATGGACGGCTTTGAGATCCTCACACGCATGAAGAACATAGAAGGTTTTAAGGGAGTTCCCATTGTCATGCTGACGACCTCCGGTCGAGCCGAGGAGATTCGGAAAGCGTATGACCTCGGAGCAAACGGTTACGTTGTGAAACCGGACGACTTTTCTGAACTTAAAGCAAAACTAAAGCGTGTGAAAGATTATTGGTTTTCAACGGTTGAGTTGCCAGGACCCGCGGCTAAGACCCGCGAGAATAAGTCCTCCGCTCAGGTGTCAAGAGGTCAGTCATGATTCGCCAATCTGAATTGCGCATTTTGCTGGTGGAAGATAATCCGGACCACGCGACCTTGGCAAAAGGCGCGATTCTAAAATCCAAGGTCCGAAACTATGTCGTAGATCTATGCGGATCGGCGGAAGAAGCGATCGAAAAACTGAATGCGAATGGATACCACATGGTGATTTCCGACTACAATCTCCCCGGGAAAAACGGTTTTGAATTTCTAGAGTGGTTAAATGAGCAAGGAAAAAAAATGCCCTTTATGATGATGACGGGCGTTGGCGACGAGAAATTAGCCGTCAAAGCCATGCAACATGGCGCGTACAACTACATTGTCAAAGATGACGTCTATCTGGATGTGCTCCCGCATGTGGTGGACGAAACCTTCATCGAGTTTTTTGCCGATCAAGAACGAGCCCGATATGAACATGAGATCCGGGAAAAAAATGTTCAGCTTGAAAAGGCGAATCGCGAACTCAAACAGCTGGATCGGCTCAAATCCGACTTTATGGCGTCGGTCAATCATGATCTTCGCTCGCCTCTCAATTCCATTCAAGAGAGTATTGCCATGATTTTGGAAGGGGTCGTCGACACCCAAACGGACAAAGGGAAAAAAGTCCTGGAAATCGCCAAGCGCAGCATCGAACGTCTGACCCAGATGGTGAATGACCTGCTTGATTTTTCGAAGCTGGAACGCGGCAAGATGAACCTTCATATGGCCGAAGCGGATCTTGATGCGCTGATTGATGAAACGCTCGCTTCGCTTAAAAGTCTCGCGGACCGAAAGAAAGTTCAGTTTCAATTTAAGCCGAACCCTGAAATTCCAAAAGTCGAGTGCGACGGCGATCGGGTTCTTCAGGTGCTTGTGAATCTCGTAGGGAACGCCGTTAAATTCACGCCGGAGGGAGGGACGATTACCGTCAAAACAGAAATGGAAAATACAGGCCAAGTCAAGGTGACGGTTTCCGATACCGGCATCGGGATCGCGCAGGAGAACCTCACGCGGATTTTTGGTCGTTTTGATCAAGTGGAAGGAGCCGATTCGGGCGGAATCAAAGGAACCGGTCTCGGACTCGCCATTTGTAAGGAATTGGTCAAACTGCACCAAGGAAACATCTGGGTGGAAAGCAAGCTGGGCGCCGGGAGTCATTTTATCGTTTTGTTACCGATCCATCAGGCCCAAAAGGTAGTGGATATGACGAGGACCGAGAAAGGAAAAGCGGCATGAACAGCCCCGTGATTTTGATTGTCGAAGATGACGACGAATTGCTGAACGTGTTCAAGGTTCGAATCGAATCGCTGGGGTATCAAGTGTTGACGGCCCAAAAGGGGGACGAAGCGCTTCGCCTTGCTCGGGAAAAGCTGCCGAGCTTAATCATCTTAGATATTTTTCTTCCCGACATGGACGGGTTAACCATGCTTAAACGGATCAAAGCGCCTATTGACATTCAAACCGGGAGAACCTCGATGACGAAAGATATCCCGGTCATTGTGATTACCGGAAAAGCTCCTATGGTCGAGAATATGACGCGAGTGGAAGGCGCAGCCGATTTTTTTGTGAAGCCGATCGATGTTCATCAACTGATAAAGCGAGTCGAGCAATTGATTAAGTGCACGCAGTTTGAAGGGAAAATCAAATTTCCAACTTATAGAAAGGCAAGCTAAGTTGGAACCTACTGTATGAATAAGCGAAACAGCAATCGATCGTGTAGAAAATCTTCTTCTGACGGTGTGGCCGAAGGACTTGAGTCCCATGTCCGGGACGGATTAACGGGGCTTTATAACCATCGCTTTTTCCAGGAAAAGTGTGCGGAAGAATTGGAACGGGCCGGCCGCTATCGTTATCCCCTTTCCTGTTTGATGATCGATATCGATCATTTTGGACAAGTCAACGACCGTCACGGTCTCGAAGTGGGCGACTGGGCGCTTAAGGAGTTGGCCGGTTTTCTCATGGTTCACGTGCGGCGAACGGATACGGTTGCCCGTTTCGGCGGGAAAAAATTTGCCGCGCTCCTGCCGCACGTTTCGTACGCCGGCGCTCAAACGTTGGCAGAGCGGCTTCGTACGAGCATGTTGAAGCTAAGGTATACGACTCACGAAGGTCAGGCCGTTACGTGGTCCGTGAGCGTTGGGATTTCATCCTATCCCGAAGACCCTATCGATCAAAAAGGGGAAATGCTGTTCTTTGCCGAGAAAGCGCTTGATCGAGCAAAAGCCAAAGGTCACAACCAGGTTTGTTTGTACGATGAGGTCGGAAAGGAATTCGATAAAGAGGTGCCTTCTATTAAATGGGAGGGCAGCCAAATGACCGAGTTGAGACGGCGGTTAATCGATATTTCGGAAATGTCGAAGCGGGCGTACATTGAAGCGACGAAAGCGCTGATTAACGCTTTGGAAGCCAAAGACCGGCATACGTTGGGACATGCCGCTCGCGTGGGTCAGATCTGTGTTTTGGTTGCGCAGTCCATGGAATTGAGCCAGGAGGAGATACGGATTTTTGAGCATGCCGGCCTTCTCCACGATATCGGCAAGATTTGCGTAGACGACGCGATCCTGTTGAAGCCGAGCGCGTTAAGTTCTGGAGAATACGAGGAGATGAAAGAGCATCCCCTGTTGGGATATCAAATTGTGAAACCCATCAAGTTTCTTTCCGAAGAAGCTAATATCATTTTGCACCATCATGAATGGTTCGATGGAAAAGGTTATCCGGATGGACTCAAGGGAGGGAACATTCCGTTGGGCGCTCGCATCGTATCGGCGGCGGACAGCTACGACACAATGCGCCTTGCGGGGGCTCGGTATCAACGGATCATGACATCACGCGAAGCCGCTGGAGAACTTATTCGGTGTTCCGGAACTCAATTTGATCCGGAAGTCGTGTTTCATTTTGTCCGATGTTTGGTGAAGAAAGGCGATTTAGATCCCTCCGGTTACGACCAGACAAAACTGAATGAGTCTATGAAACTTCGAGCCGCTTAAACTCCCGCCGTTTTTCGATTTTAATTCAGCACGCAAGAATTCCGCCCCCGCTTCTTTTCTAACGTTTGTACATTTTTACCCTCAGACAAAATATATTTGACACATTCTATAACATATGTTCAAATAATTTCGAATATTCGAAACTATAAGAACAGCTGCCACAGAGCGGGAGATAGTTCTTATGAACACAGGCGTCATGATCTCAAAAGCGACAAAGCAGTGGCATTTTAAGTGACACCGCAACAAAGGAAGAGGTTCCTATGAAACAAAAAATTTTAGACGACAAGCTTTTTGCTCTTCACGCCGAAGTTTGTAAATCTATGGCAAATCCGACGCGACTCAAGATCCTTAATGCCCTCGAGAACGGAGAACAATCGGTTGACGTTATGGCAAAATCGCTTGGTTTGCGTAAGGCAAATTTATCCCAGCACTTGGCGGTATTACGGCAACGAGGGATTGTGGCAACAAGACGGGAGGGACTTAACATTTACTATCGATGTGCCAATTCCAAAATGCTCAAGGCCTGCGAAATCCTGCGCGAGGTTTTGCTCGAACAGTTGCGAGAAGGCGGCAAGCTCTTCGAGCAGCTTGGCAAGGGGAGAAAATAATTTATGGAGACGTTCTACCCCTTTTTAGCGAACCCCTTAGAGCCGGATGGTGGTGAAGAAAATGAAATTTGAACACGTGACGGAATTTGTTCTTAAGCATCCCAAGTCCATGATCGGTCTTGTTCTTATCTTGACGCTTTTCTTCGGCATGCAGTTTCCGAAGATTGCCGTTGATACCGATCCCAAACACATGCTGCCCGCGGCTTCTCCCGTTCGCCAGTACAACGATCAAGTAGAAAGGGACTTCGCACTTCATCCCGATGTGATTGTGCTGGGCATGGTCAATCCTGACGGGATCTTTAATCCCCAATCTCTTAAACGTCTGAAGGATTTGACCTCTGCGATTCGCGAGATTCCGGGCGTGATTTCACGGGATGTAGACAGCCTTACAACCGTGGATAACGTGATATCTCTCAAGGGTGAACTTGTGGTCAAACCCGGCTTGAATGACATTCCACAATCTGATTCAGAGCTTGCCACCTTGCGCCAGACGCTTCTTGACAATCCTTTATTTGTGAACCGTTTCGTTTCGGCGGATTCAAAAGCAGCGGCTCTCTACATTCCCATTGAACCTGTAGCCAACGGTAAAAAAATTGCGGACAAAATTCGCTCACTCCTTCCGCAAGATGTTGGAAAGGATCAATTTTATCTCGCAGGCGATCCTGTCGCCCGCGACACGTTTGGGACCGAAATGTTCCGCCAGATGGCGCTTTTCTCTCCCATCGCAGGGTTGGTGATGTGCGTTGCCCTTTGGCTGATGTTCCGAAACGTCACCGTGGTGGTTGCCAACATGGCGGTTGCCATGGTGAGCATCATCTGGAGCATGGGCGGTTTAATCGGTCTCGGGTTTCCTGTTCATATCATGAGTTCCATGAGCCCGGTTTTTCTGATGGCGATTGCAACTGATGCCGTTCATATTTTTAATGAATTTGTCTTCCGGCTAAAGGAAACGGGCGATAAACGCAGAGCCATTTTGGAAACGATGAAGGTAGTCGGGCCGCCTGTATTCTATTCCGACGTGACAACGGCCGTGGGATTTGCCGCGCTTGCGACAGGAGCCATTATCCCAGTGAAGATTTTTGGATTGGTCATTGGTTTCGGAACTTTGGTCATTCTTCTCATGAGCTATACGCTTGTCCCTGCCATTTTGATGCTCATTCCTGAAAAGCATCTTTCAAACATGGCAGAGACCAGCGCCAAGAAACAAGGCGAAAGCGCTTCGCGGCTTTCTCGTCTTGGAACATTTTGCGTGGAAAAAACAAAACCAATCCTTTTGGCGGGCTTCCTATTATTTGCGGTGGCGGTAGCAGGCCTTAGCCAGATTCGAGTCAATAACAATATGGTTCATTGGTTTAAGCGGGCAAGTGTGGTACGAACCGCAGACCGGGTCATGAACGAATATCTTGGCGGAACCTCGACCGCCTATGTTGTGGTTCAAGCCGAAGAGGATGGTGCCATTCGAGCGCCTGCCATGTTGCGCCACATAGAAGGCCTTCAGCGTGAGTTGGAAAAAGATCCGCTTGTGGGAAAGACATTTTCCATCGCGGATTATGTCAAACGCGTAAACCGGGTTCTCCATGACAATAATCCCGCCTTTGACCGCATTCCCGATTCGGGGCGCGAAGTGGGGCAATACCTTTTTCTTCTCGAGTCGGCTGCAAAACCGAGGCATCTGGACAACGTGATCGATTTCTCCTTGAAAACGGCGAATATCATTATCCAGTTGAAAAGCTGGGATGCCGGCGTCATGGAGCATGTCATTCGACGAACAAACGCTTTTTTAGGTTCTCATCCCCTGCCTCAAGATGCGCAAGTCAAGACTGCCGGCATTGCCTACTTCAATACGGTTTGGAGTCATGAGGTTCTTTGGGGAATGCTTACCAGTTTTCTTTGGGGATTAGTCCTAGTTTTGATTCTGTTGGTTTTTGAAACCCGTTCGTTCCTTTGGGGGTTCGTGAGCTTTCTGCCGCTTTTATTTACGATCACGCTCATTTATGGGGCAGTTGGGCTGATGGGAAAAGATTTCGATATGCCTGTCGCAGTTTTATCAACACTTTCTCTTGGGATGGCCATTGATTTTGCCATTCACTTCGTAGGCCGATTCCAGCAAAGATACCGTGAATATCCTAATTTGAAAGAGACGTTGATTTGGACCGTGTCACGGCCCGGCAAGGGAATCTTTCTTAACGCGATCCTTTTTGCCCTAGGGTTTTCCGTGATGGGTTTCTCAGCCCTGACGCCCTACGTCACCGTCGGAATTTTGATGGCCGCGATCATGATTCTGTCTTCTGTAACGAGTGTCATTTACTTACCTGCACTCATCCAACTGTGGCACCGGAAATTAATCAAGGGAGGAGTCAATCAATGAAACGCTTTTGGTTGGGTCTCATTTTATTTTTATGTTTTGCCAGTAGCGAAATAGTTCGGTCGGTTTATGCTCAGGAATCGCCGGACGGAAAATCGGTCATGAATGAAATGCTCACGGCCTATTACTATTCACGGCAAGATGCTAAGAGCGAAGTATTCATGCGGATTGTAAACCGCCAAGGACAGACGCGCGAGCGGCGCTTGATTCTGCTTCGATTGGACGAGACGGATGGAGGCAAGCAATCCTATTACATCTATTTCCATGAGCCTCCAGATGTTCAGGGAATGAGCTTTCTGGTTCTAAAACATCCGGGCCGTGATGACGACCGGTGGCTCTATCTTCCGTCGATTGACTTGGTCAAACGGATCGCAACGAGCGATAAACGCACCAGTTTCGCCGGCTCGGATTTTACCTATGAAGATGTTTCCGGCCGCGATTTGGATGAAGATGACCATGAGCTTTTGGACGAAGAGTCTCTTGGCGAACGTTCTACTTTTGTGGTGAAAAGCACTCCAAAGCGTTTCGGGGAAGTAGAATTCAGTTCTCGAAAGTTTTGGATCGATAAAGCAACCCACCTTCCGCTCAAAGTGGAGCATTACGATCTTAAGGGGATGCTTTACAAGGTCTATGAAACCAGCGCGATCCAGACCTTTCAGGATACTCCCACGATCACAAAGGCAGTGATGAAAGATCTTGGAAGCGGACATGAAACTGAGATAACTATAAAAACGATCTCCTACGATGTTGGAATCACTTCGGATCTCTTTCAGGAAAGACTATTGCGCCGCCCGCCCACAAAGTGGATTCGGTGATCCATTGGGCCGGCACCTCCTGCTTTTAATTTTTACTGTCCTGTCTCTATTTTTTGGCAATACCTCGTTCGCAGAAACTTCCCCAGTCGATTCTCCAAAAGAAAAAGAAGCTCTTCCCAAATGGGACACAATCCCAAACATGATTCACGGATTTGCCGAGGTCGCTTCTAGCCCGAAATTTTTGGGAGATGAACGAACCGACAAAGACGAATTCAATCTCTTGGAAGAGCGCTTCCAGCTCAAGGCCGCTTATCGGCCCGCGAAACCCGAATGGCTTGTTTCACAAAATCCGGAATTCTTCTACAAGGGCGATCTTCTTGTGGATGAATACGAAGAGGCCGTAAGATACAAAATTCGAGAAGCTTACGGGCTCGTGAGTCCTTTTTCCTGGATGGATGTGAAGCTTGGAAGGCAGATTCTCACGTGGGGAACGGGGGATTTGCTTTTTATCAACGACGCGTTCCCGAAGAATTATGAATCTTTTTTTATTGGACGTGACGATGAATATCTTAAAGTGCCTTCTGACGCTTGGAAATTTTCTTTCGCAAGTCACTGGGCTTCAGCCGATCTTGTCTTGATTCCTTTTTTCACACCCGATGTCTCGATTACAGGAGACCGTTTGAGTTTCTACGACAATCTTCTTGGACGTCTCGTTGGAGAAGAATCAGACCGATTATTAACCGAACCCTCATTTCAGCCCAACAACACCCAGATCGCAGGCCGCCTTTATCGCGATTTCGGAGCTTATGAAGTGGCTGCGCATGTCTTCAAGGGATACTTTAATCAACCAAAGGGGATCAAGAATGCGGATGCGAAAGAGCTCTTTTATCCGAAACTTGCAATCTATGGCGCGAGTATCCGCGGGCCTGTACCTTTTTTGGGTGGAATCACCTCAGGAGAGGTTGGCTATTTGGATTCCTTAGAAGACCGGAGCGGTAAAAACCGACTGATCGAAAATGCCACGGTGAAATACCTTGTGGGTTATGAACGTGATTTTCCGAAAGATTTACGCCTTGGCGTTCAGTATTTCGCTGAACAGATGCTGGATTTTGACGAGTTCAAAATAAATTCACAGTCTGGCGATATTCCTCGTGACCAGTTCAGGCAGCTCTTGACCCTTCGGATCACAAAACTTTTTTGGCGGCAAACTCTCGAAGCTTCGTTCTTTACCTTTTACAGTCCTACGGATAGCGATACCCATTTCCGTCCGCGCCTTACGTGGCAGACAAGTGATCACTGGAAATTTACCGTGGGGGCCAATATCTTTTTGGGCCGACATGACTGGACGGAGTTTGGCCAACTAGAGGATAATGATAATTTGTATATGAGACTTCGCTACAGTTTCTAGAACTGGTTTCACAAGCTTTCCCCTCACCATCGGTTACATTTAATATGAGTCAATTCGTTATGAAACTACTTCTAGGTAATTAAGATCAAGATGAATATAATGGCTTCCCCGAGTGACGAACAATCTAATGGGCATTGAACACTTTCCCGAAATCGAGACATTTCAAAAGCTGCCGCGCAAGGTGATTGTCAAAGGCGGAAGCTCCGGTTTTGATGCGAAGGGAAAACCGGAGTTAAGGGGAATTGTCATCAATAACATCGGGCATCTGATTCGGGACACCGTTGTCTCTTTGGTTATCTTTGACGAGCAAGAAATGCCGATCCTAAATAAGAGCGTCGCTCCGAATCCAAGCTCCATTCCGCAAGGCGAAATAGGTTCGTTCACGTTTGTCTTGAGTGACTACGACCGGGAAATCACCAATTACTATCTGTATGCAAGTTGGAAATACGATGATTCCAATTGGTAACGGGCGAAGGCAAAGGATGCAATGAGTATCGAGGAGAGATTAGAAGCTATTAACGTTTTTCTTAATGAGACGAGATCGTTTGAACCTCCGCCTGCTTTTCGGCGTCAGGCCAACGTCCGGGACGAACGTGTCTATCGAGACGCGGCCACGGACCCGGAGAAATTTTGGTCGCGGTTTGCCGAGGAACTCATTTGGATCAAAAAGTGGGACCGTGTCCTGGAATGGAAACCGCCTTACGCCAAGTGGTTTCTAAACGGGAAAATCAACGCGTCGTTTAACTGTGTGGACCGGTGGGCAAAGTCAAACCTTCGCACCAAGAAGGCGATTGTTTGGGAGGGAGAACCGGGCGAGGAACGAACCCTCACGTTTGGGGATTTGTATGAAGAAGTGAACAAATGCGCTGATGCCCTGAAAAATCTTGGGGTAAAAAAGGGAGACCGTGTGGCCCTTTACTTGCCGATGATTCCGGAAGCCGTGGTGGCGATGCTCGCCTGTGCACGGATCGGAGCGATTCACAATGTGGTTTTTGGGGGATTCAGTGCGGAGTCTCTTAGAGATCGCATCAATGATTCTCAAGTCAAAGTACTGATTACCGCTGACGGAGGGTACCGGCGGGGGAAAGCGGTTCCTTTGAAAAAAGCGGCTGACGAAGCACTCGAAAATACACCTTCGATCGAACACGTGATGGTGGTCAAGCGCGTGTCTTGTGATGTCCAAATGAAACCGGGCCGCGATCATTGGTGGCATGACCTCATGGCGAAAGCCAAGTCGGAGTGTGAACCCGAACCGATGGATTCGGAAGACATCCTTTATATCCTGTACACGTCCGGAACGACCGGGAAACCCAAAGGGATTGTTCATACGACCGGCGGTTATCTCACAGGTGTCTACGCGACTTCGAAGTGGGTGTTTGATCTAAAACCAGACGACGTGTATTGGTGCACGGCGGATATCGGATGGGTCACGGGACACAGTTACATTGTGTACGGACCGTTGGCCAACGGAGCAACCGTTTTTATGTACGAAGGAGCGCCGGACTGGCCCCAAAAGGACCGGTTTTGGAAATTAATCGAAAAATATAAGATCACTATTTTTTACACGGCTCCGACGGCTATTCGGGCGTTTATGAAGTGGGGAACCGAATGGCCTGCGAGCGCTAATCTTACGAGTCTCAGGTTGTTGGGGAGTGTCGGCGAACCTATTAATCCAGAAGCATGGATGTGGTACCACAAGCATATCGGACACGAAACGTGTCCGGTGGTCGATACGTGGTGGCAGACGGAAACGGGCATGATCTTAATCACACCATTGCCCGGCATTGTGACGACCAAGCCGGGATCTGCTACCAAGCCCTTCCCCGGAATTGGAGCGTCCGTGCTCAATGAACAAGGCAAACAGGTGAAAACGGGCGGCGGTTATTTAGCGCTTACGAAACCGTGGCCGGCCATGCTCCGAGGAATTTACGGAGACCCTGATCGGTTTATGAGTCAATACTGGTCCAAGTGGAAGAACATTTACTTTACGGGCGACGGCGCGAAGATAGATCAAGACGGTTATCTGTGGCTTTTGGGACGCGTGGACGATGTCTTAAATGTATCGGGCCATCGGGTAGGTACGATGGAGGTGGAAAGCGCGCTCGTAGATCACCCGTCTGTGGCCGAAGCTGCCGTGGTAGGCCGAGCGCATGAGATTAAAGGCGAGGCGATCGCAGCATTTGTCATTTTGAAAGAGGGCATCGAAAAATCAGAGGATCTTTCAAAAGAACTCAAGGAGCACGTGGCCAAAAAGATCGGCGCGATCGCGCGTCCCGAGGATATTATCTTTGCTGCGGAGGTTCCGAAAACGCGGTCGGGAAAAATTATGCGGCGGCTTTTGAAAAATATCGCCGAAGGAAAAGTGCTTGGGGATACAACCACTTTAGCGGATCCGGAAGTGATCCATCGCTTGAAGCAGCAGTCGGAAGAAGAAGGTTAATCTTCCTTTTGTCATTGCGAAGCAGCGTTCTTAGGTATGGCTGAAGCAATCTGCAATAATTGGGATTGCTTCGTCCGGTCGCCCAAGAACGCGCCGTTCTCGCAATGACGTTTAAGAACATGAACCAATCCCAGAAACTATTCCGAGAAGCAATTCAGCATATTCCAAGCGGGGTTAATTCGCCGGTGCGAGCTTTTCGCGCGGTGGGCGGAACGCCGAAATTTATCGAGCGCGCGAGCGGAGCTTATGTTCAGGACGCGGACCGGAAACGTTATCTCGATTTTTGTATGTCGTGGGGCCCTTTGATCTTAGGGCATGCGAATCCGCGGGTGATTTCCGCGATCAAGAAACAAGCTTCAAAGGGCACTACGTACGGAGCCCCTACCGGTCTCGAAGTCCGATTGGCAGAACTCATCAAATCGGCTTTTCCTTCCGTTGAAAAAGTAAGACTGGTTTCATCCGGCACCGAAGCGGTGATGAGCGCTGTTCGTCTGGCGCGCGGAGTCACGGGACGGAACAAAATCATCAAGTGTGACGGCGGGTATCACGGGCACGCAGATTCACTTTTAGTTCGGGCGGGGTCCGGTGCCGCGACCTTTGGCATACCCAACTCAAAAGGCGTTCCCGCTGCGCTTGCCCAACTTACCCTTTCAATTCCCTACAACGATTCAGAAGCCCTAAGGCGTGCACTCGCTCAATACGGCCGCGATGTCGCCTGTTTTATTCTTGAGCCAGTTCCGGCGAATATGGGTGTGGTGCTCCCAAAGCCGGATTATTTAAAGGAAGTCCGGAAACTGACCAAGCAGCACAAGGTCCTTCTCATTTTTGACGAAGTGATCACCGGGTTCCGCGTGGCTTTTGGCGGAGCACAGGAGCTCTTTGGCGTCCGCGCGGATTTGACGTGTCTTGGAAAAATTTTGGGCGGAGGGCTGCCGATCGGTGCATTTGCGGGTCCGCGGCGTTTCATGGATCAATTAGCACCCGAAGGCGGGGTGTATCAGGCCGGTACACTTTCCGGAAACCCGCTGGCTGCTGCCGCCGGCATCGCGACTCTCAGCCAACTAAAAAGCAAAACCTTTTATCGCCGGCTTCAATCCAAAAGCGACTTTTTTTATTCACGTTTGGATTCTGAAATTCAAAAGAGCGGTTTGCCCGTGAGATTGAATCGGATCGGATCTTGTTTTACGGTGTTTTTTACAACCGCTCCGGTTACCGATTACAGATCTGCCACTCGATCCGATGTCTCACGATACGCCGCTTTTTTTCATCATCTCCTTCGAAACGGTGTCTATTGGGCTCCTTCCCAGTTTGAGGCCAATTTTATTTCCGAAGCACATCGGACGTCCGATTTAAAACGGGCGGGAGCCGTTGTTGTGAAAGGACTTCGCATGTTATCGAAAGGCGTCTCATGAGTCTTAGCCAATCGTCTATAGCGATGATCAAAAAGTTTTTTGAACTTGATCCCGTTGACGCCGCGCACAGTCTTGAAAGTCTCAATCAAGAAGAAGCGGTGTCCATCTTAAAAACCGTCTCACCCGAACTTGCTTCCCGCGCCTTTGATTCCCTCGAGCCGCGGTTTGCTTCCTCTCTGACATTGGAGCTTCCTCCTAAGATTGCAGCTAAGATTCTCAGCGCCATGAGCGTGACGCGTGCCGCCAGTCTTCTTTTGTGCATCCAACGGGAAGACGAACGAGAACAATTGTTGGAGCAAACAGACCCTGTGCAGGCCGATCAAATTCGAAAGCTGATCACTTATCCGGAAGATACGGCCGGCCGGATGATGACGCCTCAATTTTTTGCACTTCCGAGCAGAGTAAAGGTACAAGACGCAATCAAAAGCTTGAGATCGCACGCTCAGAAGAAAGGACAACTCAGTTATATTTATGTGACGGATGAGCACCACCGCCTGAAAGGGGTTCTGAACATGCGCGATTTGCTGCTCGCCGATGAGAAAGTGGCGATTGAATCCATTATGATTGCGGATGTTTTCCACGTGGAAGCGGGGATGGATCGTGAACAAGTCGTTCAAGCGGTGGGGCACCGTTCTTTTTTGGCCGTTCCGGTGGTCGATCGTGTCGGGCATTTGGTAGGTACGATTCGTACCGACGAGTTGCTTTCTTCCGTCCAAGAAGAAGCGACGGAGGATATGCAAAAAATGTTTGGCGCCGGCGGCGATGAACATGTTTCATCTTCCGTTTCATTTTCCATGAAGAAACGGCTGCCGTGGCTCCACATCAATTTGATCACGGCGTTTGCCGCGGTGACGGTAATCGCTTTGTTTCAGGACATGATTGCTCAGATGACGGTGCTTGCGGTGTTTCTTCCGGTGGTGGCGTCGCAGGGCGGGAATGCCGGAGCTCAGGCGTTGGCGGTAGTCATTCGCGGTTTGGTTTTGCGCGAAATCGATCCCAAGTTTGCCCGAAGAATTATTTTGAAAGAAGGTCTCATGGGTCTGGCGAACGGACTGTTTATTGGTTCGGCGGCCGGTGCGGTGGCGTGGCTGTGGAACCGAAATGTTTTTTTGGGAGTAGTGATTGCGCTTGCCATGATGGTGAATATGATTGCCGCGGGAATCAGCGGAGCGGCGATACCGATCATCATGAAGTCGTTCGGCAAGGACCCTGCCCAATCATCGAACATCATTTTAACGACTGTAACAGACGTCGTTGGTTTCTTTTCTTTCCTGGGCTTTGCGCTCCTGTTTCGTCCCTACCTCGTCCCATAGACGCGCCCAACCTCTATCTTTATAAGCCGTTATAAAGCAATGAGTTAGATACGAATATTTGATGAAGCTGATTCGAGTTAGACTTCGTGAAGAATTTTCAGTATACTCGATCCACCCATGAATCAAGAGCCACAAAATAAAATGATTAACCGCCGCGGATTCGGACTTAAAGAAGCCATTAAGCCGCTTCTTAATGAGAGTTACCACAGTTCTCTGATTGAACGGATCAAGGCATCCGATTACGTGCTTGAGGCAGGGGATCTTCAAATTTGCTTGGCGCGCGAATTCGGATTTTGTTACGGCGTGGATCGCGCGGTCGATTTAGCTTATGAAACCCGAAAGCAATTTCCGGATCGGAACATTTATCTGACAAGCGAAATCATCCATAATCCGAGGGTCAACACCAAATTACGTGAACTTGGAATTCAGTTTTTGGATAGTGGAAAAACCGGTCAGACCCCGGGTTCATCTTTGGATGCGGTGACACGTGAGGACGTCGTATTGATTCCCGCGTTCGGAACTCCGACTCCCGAGTTGGAGCTTTTAAAATCCAAGGGATGCATCTTGGTGGATACGACGTGCGGTTCCGTGGTTGCCGTGTGGCGCCGCGTGGAGCAGTATGGCCGGGACGGTTTCACTTCCGTGATTCACGGTAAATTCAATCATGAAGAAACGCGCGCCACCAGTTCGCGTGCCACTCAATATGCGGGCGGGGCGTTTTTAGTGGTCCGAGACCGCGCGCAAGCCGGCCGTGTATGTCAATTTATTCTCGGGCGGTTGGATCAGGAATCTTTTCTTGCCGAATTCCAGAGCACCGCCTCTTATGGTTTTGATCCCCGCAAACATTTAGAACGGGTAGGATGCGCGAATCAAACGACGATGCTTGCAAGCGAATCGTTCGAAATTGCGGAGATGATCAAGGCGGCCCTGAAGGAGCGTTACGGCGAGGAAGAACTTTCCAAACGGTTCCGGCATTTCGATACCATTTGCAGTGCGACACAGGACCGTCAGGACGCGATCTTAAACTTGGCGCGTTCGGGCGTGAATCTGGTGGTTATCGTCGGAGGTTATAATTCGAGCAATACGGGCCACCTCTGTGAAATATCTTCTGAATTTTGTCCGGCCTATCATGTTCGCGATGCGGACGAGATATTAAGCCGAGACGCCATTCGGCACAAACCGCCCAGTGGTTCAAGCACTGTCGTCACACGCGGTTGGTTGCCCCAAGGAAAGGTGAGAATCGGTATTACGGCTGGCGCATCGACACCCAACCGCGTGATTGAAGAAGTCATTTGTAAAGTGGTAACGTCGCGCGGCTATAAACTCGCGGATGTTTAACGCAAGAGAAAAATGAAAAACAACTTATACCGAGCAGCCAAGGAATACATAGACATAATAGAAAAAATCGAGAAAACTTCCGATCGCGAAACCCTTCAATTATTAGAGGAAAAACGGATAGAGCTGCATTGGAAATTTATAGACTTGCTGAAGAAACAAGGAATTAAGTTTAAAGACAGAGATCACGCAACTCGAATTGCACTACGAATTGCTAACGGAGAATTGTGAGTTTAGTCGAAATCGCTAAAATTTATATTGATTTGATCACAGCAGAACGGGAAATCCCCGAAGAAGAATATCACGCCAAAGACCGAATGAACGCCTTGAGAACAAAGTATCATGAAGCGCTGATGGAGAAGATGAGAGAAGAAGGAATAGATTTTTCCGACCGTTTTGACGCAACCCATAAAGCATTTGAGATCATCAAAAAAGAGACAGCACATTCTTAACCCGGCTTCACAGCAGAGGATGCCCAAAGCTTGCTCGGGGCATCCGGAGCAGTACCTGCCCGCGGTTTCGTGCCATGGGCAGGTGGCTGAGCGAAGCGATGTCCCTTGACGAACCGAGCCGCGCCATTGCCGCATACTATTCCGCCTGATTTAAAAACGTCAAAGCCCGAACCGTGGTATTTCAATCTATGGGGTGTTTTGATTCTGCTCGCGTGTCTAGGTCCGCTTGCGTTTCCGTTGTTATGGGGCTCCAAGCAGTTCAGTCTTTTTTGGAAATGGATGCTGACGCTTGCGATTACCGCTATGACCGCGGCACTCCTGTGGAGCACGTGGATGGTTGCTCAAACCATTCTTCGTCAATTCCAATCGGCAGGATTGATCTGATTTTTTTAAAGTATTTCTTTCGCCGGAAGATTAAAGTTGAAGCTTACCCTCGCCTATTCGGACGAGCGTAGTTTGTCGGATCGGGCAAACAGGCAACTCGAAACGCCTTTTTTCGCTCGATGCATTTATTGCACCGGCCGCAATGCCTCTTGTTTTTAGGCGCGAGACAGGAAAACGTAAGTGCGAGAGGCAAATCGCGGCCCAAGATCAGCACTTCCTTTTTGGTGTGCCGCCGAAGCGGAACCTCCACGCGGAGGTTCGCATGGAGTCCTCGGCTCACCGCGTCTCCCATTTCTAAAAAGAAACGAGGACTTGCATCGGGGAACGAGTTCGTTTTGAGTGTGCCGAGAATCAAGACGGGAATTTTTTTTAGTGCGCAGTAAATAGATGTTTTGGCGATGAGGAGAATGTTTTTGCCGGGAAGATAGACTTCATCATCTCTAGATTGAGGTCCCGGAACGTTCCGTCCCGTTTGAGACCAATGGCGCTTGTATAAGTCGCTTGTGGGAAGCTGAAGACAAACGAGCGGTTTTAAGTTGACGTATTTAACCGATTTAAGAAAACGCCGAAGCCAATAAAGCTCGGCAGTTTCCCACCGGTGCCCGCTTTTCACATAAATGGGGTAAACCCTTCGACCTTGTTTCAGTAATTCCTGAAGAAGAATGGCGCTGTCGAGCCCTCCGCTTACGAGGAGAGCGGCTTGTTTACGGCGAGACATAAGGAGCCATTATTCATGCAGGAACTTCCGTGGCAAGACAAATTTAACTTCCGGCGGTGGTGTTTGTTTCGCGCCAGGATAGAAAGTTGAGCAGAGGTTTTACGTTGCCGCCCAGCTCGACGTCTCTCATGTTTTGGTCGT
>Ga0209541_10006719_pt1 | contig 19515 bp, 19 predicted proteins | sample RifCSPlowO2_01_FD_184027 | JGI IMG/M metagenome (GOLD analysis project Ga0209541, IMG submission 184027) | Groundwater microbial communities from Rifle, Colorado - Rifle CSP2_plank lowO2_0.1 (SPAdes) (version 2) | ecosystem: Environmental > Aquatic > Deep subsurface > Groundwater | place... | reverse complement strand
GAGCCGGATTTTGAAATTGTTGCCGCCGCCGCCAGAAAACCAGCCACAAAGATAACCGGCCACGGGACAAAAATACCCGTCAAAATGCCCGGAAAAAAGATGCCGGAACCGGAACAAACCGACAACATCTGGCAAGAAACGGCCGAAGAGAGCGGGGAAGATTTCTGGTCTAAATTGGCCCGGGGCCGTACTGTTGCGCCGCAAAAACACAAGGCCGCCATCCGCCGCCAACCCAGAAGTCTTTCGCAAAAAGCAATCGTGTGGGGCAGTGTTTCTGCGGTTGTTACTATCGGAACAATCATTTATTTAACCGTCGGCAGTGCTAAAGTAATCATCCGCCCTCAAGACCAGAAGTTAGATTTCCAGCTTAAAGTAACGGCGTCCGACAAGTTTGCTTCAGTTGATACGGCATTTAACAAAATACCGGGCCAGCTTTTTACGATTGAGAAAAGCGCGAGCGATACTTTTGTGTCATCCGGAGAAAAAGAAGTAGCCCAAAAATCCAAAGGCAAAATAACCGTTTACAACGAATACGGGAGTTCGCCTCAAATTCTTATTGCCACAACAAGGTTCCAATCCGTTGAAGGTTTAATATTCCGCACCCTTAAAACAATCTCTGTGCCGGGTGCACGGGTAGAGAACGGCAAAACCATAGCTGGAGCCATTGATGTTGAGGTCATAGCCGACAAAGCCGGGCAGGTTTACAATGTTGCCCCGGGCAAGTTTACAATTCCGGCATTCAAAGAAAAAGGCGATGCCGACCGATACGGCAAAATATATGGCCAGTCTACGGTTGCGATGAGAGGCGGCGCCATTGGAAAAGCTAAAGTCGTAACCGAATCTGACTATCAGAACGGCAAACAGCTCCTGCTCCAAAAAGTTAAGGAAGCCGCCGAAAAAGATTTAAAGGATAAAACCGCTGGTTTTAAAATAATTGACGGGGCCAGCATTTCTTACGATTTTGACAGCGGCGGAATCGGTGTTGACGACGCGGCTGAAAGCTTTACCCTGACCATAACCGAAACTATAAAGAATATCGGATTTAGCGAAAAAGACCTTCTGGGGCTGATCAGCCAATATGTCAACAAAACCAGCGACCTCGTGACATTGCCGGAAAAACTGGAAATAAGTTACGGGGGGATATCGTTTAACACAGCTGAAAACAGTTTGCAATTTACCGTAAGCGTCAAAGGCAAGGCCTATGCTAAAGTTGAAAAGGTTAAGATTGTTTCTGATTTGCAGAACAAGAAAGAGGGGGAGATAAGGGATTATTTTAAGGATGCCTCCGGGATTGCTGAAGCAAGAGTAATCTTATCGCCATTTTGGGTCAGAAAAGTGCCTCAAAATCCGGCAAAAATTAAATTAGAGTTGGTGTATGATTAGCCCCCAATTGACACATTTTCTATAATTTGCTAATATGCCGAGGCCGTAAAATTTAACCCATGATTTCTAAGTGGGCGGGGATTTCGACAGTGTCGGGAGCCCTCGGCATTTTTTTTGTTAAATTGGACAACCAAAATAAAGAAAAAGTTAACGGTACGGTTCTGGAAGCTTTACCAGATACTACCTTTAAAGTAAGGCTGGAGGACGGTAGGGAACTTTTGGCTTATTTGGCCGGCAGAATGCGGATAAATTACATAAAGGTGATGATCGGCGACCGCGTAACGGTCGAGGTAAGTCCGGATGGGACAAGGGGAAGGATAGTATTTCGTCATTAAGAAGTCTTTAATATTTTAGAACGCAGCTGGCTTGACCAGATTCAAGGCAAAAGCGAGTATTGCGACAAGGTATACTATAAGTACATTTAGGAGCAAACGGAACTTTTAACGAAGAAGATGGCCAAGAGCGTACTGCTTAAGCCGAAGGCTAGCAGAGCGGCCAACAAGTTATAAATGAAGGTCAGAGCATCCGTAAAAAAGATGTGCAGTAATTGTAAATTAGTGAGGCGAAAGGGTCGCTTGCATTGTATTTGCAAAAATCCAAAGCACAAGCAGAGACAGGGTTAGAATAGCCAGTAGCCAATAGCCAATAGCCAATAGAATAAAACTATTTGCCATAAGCTATTCGCCATTCAACGGTTTGCCTAGAATACTGGGGGTAGCCATTCCCGACAATAAAAAAATATTATATTCTCTGCCGTATCTTTACGGCCTTGGCTTGACATTAAGTAGAGTTATCCTGAAATCAGCCAATATTGATCCGGACCGGCGCGCCAAAGATCTGACTGCCGACGAAATAAACAAAATACAAAAAATAATTGAGGCAAACTATAAAGTTGAGGGGGATCTAAGGCGCGAAGTGGCGCAAAACGTTAAAAGACTTAAAGAGGTTGGGTCATGGAGAGGCCTGCGCCACTCCAGAAGGTTGCCGATTCACGGCCGTTCTAGGGTTAACTCCCGGACAATAAGAGGCAACGTCCGTAAAACTATGGGTTCGGGCAGAAAACCATCAACGGAAAAAACATAAGCAAATGTCCGCGCGCAGTCCGAGCGTTGTCGAGGACAAGCGCAGAAACAGTTGCTTACCATGCGTTTTCAAATGATTTATAGAAAGTTCGCGGTGACGAGTTTTGCGGCAGTTCGGATTGCTCGCAGACTCGCATTTCCTCACTGACAAAATCGTCATGGGTCAAAAGAAAATTATCACAAAAGCAGATGCGACAGCAACCGAAGGACAAACGGCGTCCGATGTTTCGGTTGCTAAAAAATCCTCGAAAAGACAGGTAATAAACGGTGTCGCCTATGTCAATATTTCTTATAATAACACCGGGATAGCCATTACCGACTCAAAAGGAGAAACAATCGCTTGGTCGTCATCCGGTTTAATCGGCTTTAAGGGAACCAAAAAATCAACTCCATATGCCGCCGGTATGGTAGCCAGAGATTGCGTTGAAAAAGCAAGGAAATATAATCTGGCCAATATAAAAATAGTGGTAAAGGGAATCGGACCCGGACGCGACTCAGCCATCAGGGGATTGGCCGGCACTGGCTTGAATATAATTTCAATAGTTGACGCAACGCCAATTGCGCATAATGGAGTAAGGAGAAAGAAACCGAGACGAGTGTAATTTTAATTTTTAAATTTTAAATTATTGTTATGGCACGCTACACTGGTCCAAAAGATAAAATAGAAAGGCGGCTGGGCGAAAAACTTTTTTTAAAAGGCGAGCGTTCGCATTCTCAGAAATCCAGCGTTCTCAAAAAACCGTATCCTCCCGGCATGCACGGCCATAACCGAAGGGGAAGGATCTCGGAATTTGGAACACAACTGCAATCTAAGCAAAAAGTCAGGAATACATATCGCATGCTTGAAAAACAATTTAAAAACTTGGTTAAAAAAGCGCTGGATACCAAGGAAGAACCTTATTCCGCCATCTCGCGCCGGTTGGAACAGCGACTTGATAATGTTGTCTTTCGATTAGGTTTTGCCCAGTCCAGAGATCAGGCGCGCCAGCTTGTAAATCACGGCCACATAACCGTTAACGGAAAAAAGGTGGATATCGCCTCTTATGAAACAAGGGTCGGCGACGTGGTAAATGTGCGTGAAAATGACAAAAAATCCTCATATTTTAGTTCATTAGTTCCGCAATGGTTAAAAAATTATGACGCTCCGGAATGGCTAGAATTGAACAAAGGCGCTTTGAGCGGCAAGATAAAAAAACAACCAATGCCAGAGAACGGCGGCCTTAGGCCGGACGATCTGCAAGCCATAATTGAGTTTTATTCGAGATAAATAAAAACAGTTGGCCACTGACCATTGACCATTGACTGCGAGCTACCTGTCAAATGTCAAATGTCAAATGTCAAATGTTGTAACATGTCGCAACTACCAGAAATAAAACTAATATCTAAAGAGGGCAATCGGGCAATTTTTGAAATTGCTCCCTTGATGCCCGGATACGGCGCTACTATTGCTAACCCGCTTCGGAGAGTATTGCTGTCATCACTGGAGGGCGCGGCCATAACCGCAATTAAGATAAAAGGGGTAGACCATGAGTTCACGGCCATACCGGGAGTATTGGAAGACATGATACAGGTAATTTTAAATGTCAAAAAAATACGCGTTAAACTGTTCGGCGAAGGTCCGGTCAAGCTTACACTGGAAGCCAAAGGAGAAAAAGAGGTTACCGCCGGTAATATTAAAACCACGTCTGATGTTGAAATAGTCAACCCCGAACAGCATATCGTTACTCTGACAGATAAGAAGGCGGAATTTATTATGGAGCTTGACGTTGAAAAAGGCACCGGTTATGTTCCGGCCGAACAACGGCAAAAAGACAAATTAGCGATTGGGATTATCGCAATTGACGGTATCTTTTCTCCGGTTAGCCATGTAAATTTCAATACAGAAAATATCCGCGTAGGACAAAGGATCGATTACAACAAAGTTGCGCTGGAAATTGAAACTGACGGTTCGACAGAACCGGAAGTGGTATTAAAAAGGGCTAGCGAGATATTGGTGGCTCATTTTAAGTTGATTTCGGAAATTCCGGTTCCCGAAACAACATCTTCAGAACCAAAGCATTCGTCCCGAACTCAAGCCGAGGGGAAGAAAGTCTCTAAAACCAAAAAAACCAAATAAAATGAATAAGAGAGGCAACATACGAAAATTCGGCAGAAAAAATGTGCAAAGACGGGCACTGTTGCGGTCGCTAATCACAGCGCTCGTTAGCCATGGCAAAATTAAGACAACTAAGGCCAAGGCCAAATCCCTTAAAGTGGAGATGGAAAAGTTGACAACTTTAGCTAAAAAACAAAATCTTGCCTCAAGAAGATTGGTCAACCGATCGATGGGAACTGTTGCAACCGACAAATTGATTTCCGAAATAGCTCTGAAGCTCGGAGAAAAAAGGGGGGGATATGTCAGAATTATTAATCTGGGTCAGCGAAGAAGCGACGGCGCAGAAATGGCGCTTATTGAATTTACTTCGTAAATTCAATCAAAATCAAAATGCAAAATTAACGAGTTCATTTGATTTTTTAATTTCTTATTTTAAGTTCTAAATCATGCAATACGAATTGGACGCTACAAATCAAACACTTGGAAGATTGGCTAGTAAAATAGCAATTTTACTGCGCGGCAAAAATTTGCCCTCATTCAACCCGCGGATATTGCCGCAAACGGAAGTCACCATAAAGAACTTGAGCAAGGCGCGGTTTACCGGTTCAAAGCTTGATACCAAGAAATATTACCGTTATACTGGCCATCCCGGGGGAATTAAAACACAAACATTGCGGCAGAGGTGGGAAGCTAAACCGAAAGAACTGATGACCCAGATGGTTTACCATATGCTACCGGAGAATAGGTCACGCAATAAAATTATAAAAAATCTAAAATTTGAATAATTATGATTGAAGCTGATTTAAAACAACAAAATATGGAGTTGCCGCTGACCGATGAGACCTTGAACGATAACGACTCGGATGTGGAAAAGGCTATCGCCAAAGAAGAAGGCGAGTTCAAGAAAAAAGGCGGCAAGGAAAAGTATTATGAAACGGTCGGCCGGCGCAAAGAATCTGTCGCGCGGATCCGACTTTACACCAGAAAATCAACCGATGAAGTCGGTGAAAATAATGCTTTGATAACCGTGAACAACAAGAGCTATACCGACTATTTTCTGGACGGCAACTTACGGTTGATAGTTGAGTCGCCACTAAGACGGCTAAAATCGCTAACCCGCTTCAAGGTTACCGCCAAAGTAAACGGCGGCGGCATTGCCGGGCAAGCCGATGCCGTAAAACACGGCATTGCTCGGGCTTTGGAAAAGTTTGACACCAACTTCCGCAAGAAGCTCAAAAAAGCCGGTTTCCTGACCCGCGACCCGCGCGCCAAAGAACGCCGAAAATACGGCCTCAAGAAGGCCCGCAAGGCCCCACAGTGGCAGAAGAGATAATCTTCACAAAAAACACACCGCTCTGGTGTGTTTTTTGATTACTACATTGACTCAATAAGGGCAAGCGCAAAACAAGTTAGAAATCAACCGCATTGACCCCGCCGCGGGTGTCAGTTTCTAGGATTTGATAGCTGGAGCTGGCGTTTTTGTTTTTGAATTCTACAACGATATGGTCATCGCCGCGGAACCAGCCGACACGGTTGACGGTTTGGCCGAATCGGCTTATTTTTTCAGTATCCCCGTCTTTTTTGTGGGGTTGATAATCCATATCTTTTAGCCAAATAACCCAAACCTCATTGTTGGTATTCCGCCAAGTCACCTTGTTTCGGTTAGGCGAAAATGCAAAGCCTGTAACTCCGCTGTCAATTTCTTTTGTCTGGCCGTCTTGGCTGCGCAATAGCTTGCCGCTAAAAAGTATTACCGGCGCATTTTCGGAAAATGTCGGTGTAGACGTAGGCGTCGGCTTGATGGTTTTCTTCTTAACAACCGGGGTTGACGAAATTTTTGCCATGGGGGAGAAGGCGGGAGTGGTAAAAATTTTATCTATTTCAGCGCGCAACTGGGCCTTGCTGGTTTCATCCGTCGGCAAAATAATTACATGCCTGAAGTCGCTTACCAATCCTTCGCTGACAGTAATATCTTTTACCCATTTTGAATAATTCTCACCCGAAAGTTCTACGCGATATTTGTTCGGCAGAAGTTTGCTGATCGTAAAAGAGTCGCCCAAAAATGAGGTGTCGCCCTCATATGAACCGTTCAAATATACTCGAGCGCCGGCGCTAGACTTTAAATAAATTGAGCCGGTCTTTATAAATTTACCGCTGGCAAAGCTGTATTTATAACCTTGAGCATAAAGCAGGGTTGTATAACTAAGGACCAAAAATAGCGCCAGAGCCATATAAAACAGTATTCTCCTCGATTTTTTAGACATAACAGGGTGTATCATATCTCAGTTCTTGTTAAAAATCCAGCTAAATTGTAGGATAACGGGATGAAACTGGGAATTGATCTGGGAACAACCAATACTGTAGTTTTCGCGCCCAAAAGAGGAATCATAATCAATGAGCCGTCCGTGGTGGCGATTTCGGTTTTGGATAATAAAATAATTGCCGTCGGCAATGCGGCCAAAGAAATGGTGGGCCGTACACCCGAAAGCATTATTGTTTCAAAACCATTGGTTGACGGTGCCATTGCCGATCATCGCATTACCAGCGCCATGATAAAATATTTTATCAAGAAAAGCCCCGGCATAAGTTTTGTGAAGCCGGAAATTCTTATTTCGGTGCCAGCAGGCATTACTTCCACGGAAAAAAGAGCGGTAATTGAGGCCGGTCTTAATGCCGGAGCCAAAGCGGTATATCTGGTAAAGGAGCCGGTATTAGCGGCCATCGGAGCAAAAATATCCATTAACAGCCCACTGGGCAATATGATCCTCAATATCGGCGGCGGAACCACCGAATTGGCGGTCATTTCTCTCGGCGGCATCGTCAGTTGCTCTTCTGTCCGCGTAGGAGGCAATAAGCTTGATCGGGCTATTGTTGAATATATTAAGAAAAAATACGGTCTGGCCATCGGAGAGCGCACCGCCGAACTTATAAAGATAAGCATCGGTAGCGCCACCAAGCAGGCCAATGAAGAAAAAATAAGCATCAAGGGGCGGGATCTGGCTAGTGGCTATCCAAAAACAATTGAAGTTACTTCCAACGAAATCACCGAGGCCATAAACGAACAACTGCGGGAAATCGTGCAAATCATTAAAAGCGTACTGGAGGTTACGCCCCCGGAGCTGTGCGCCGATATTATGGATAGGGGAATTGTGATATCGGGCGGCGGAGCCATGCTCAAAAATATTGACACCTTGATAACACGGGTGACCGGCGTACCGGCCTCTATCGCTGAAGACCCTTTATTCTGCGTTGCCCGCGGCACCGGTATCGTGCTGGATAATCTGGACACCTATAAGAAAAACGTCATGGTGAAAAGATAACCGATGACAATTGACAATTGACAATTGACTTAAGGTCATATGTTACATGTCAAATGTTAAATGTCTCGCTGTGCGTATCGCATTAGTCCACGATTGGCTCTTAAATATTGGCGGGGCCGAGCGTGTCCTGAAAGAATTGCATAATATATTCCCGACAGCGCCGATCTGGGTGCTGTTTTATGACCGCAAGTTCACGGACAAGTTTTTACCCGAAGCGACTATCAGCGCAAGCTGGCTGCAGAAATTCCCGCTTATTCGGAAAATTTATCCTTATTTATTTTTTCTTATGCCATCAGCTATTGAATCGCTGGACCTTTCGGATTACGACTTAGTTATCTCATCTTCGGTTATTTTTTCAAAAGGGCTTATTCTCAAGCCCAAGACCAGACACATCTGCTATTGCTACAGTCCTACACGCTTTCTTTGGGATCGCAACAGTGAAGATGAGAGAAAAGGTGTTTTGGCCAGTCTCGCTAAACATGTCTTGCGTATCTGGGATCGCCAGGCCTCCGACCGTGTGGATGAATTTGTCGCTATTTCTGAAAATGTCCGCCAGCGCATCCAGAAATACTACCGGCGGGATGCGAAGGTGATATATCCTCCAGCGCCGAACTTGAATTCGACGACAATTGACCAGGAACAATTAACCATTGATGATTCTATCAAATGTCAAATGTCAAATGTCAAATGTTTTTACTATCTGATAGTAAGCCGCTTGTATCCTCACAAAAACATTAAACTGGCAGTAAAAGTTTTCAATAAACTAAAGCATGAGTTAGTAATTGTTGGCAACGGACCGCTTAAGAACAAACTGCAAAAAATCGCCAGCAAAAATATAAAATTCCCTGGCCATGTTTCCGATGAGGAACTGGCGGTATACTATCAAAACTGCAAAGCACTAATTATGCCGCAGGAGGAAGATTTCGGCCTGACACAAATTGAGGCGATGTCTTTGAGCAAACCGGTTCTGGCATTGCGCCGTGGCGGCGCCCTTGAAACAATCCGAGAGGGGATTACCGGCGAGTTTTTTGATGATCCAATTCCCGAAGCTTTGGCCGACGGTATCCGCCGCTTGAATGAAAATTATGGAAATTATAGTCCCGAGGAAATAAAAAAATCCGTCTCCCAATTTTCCGTAGAAAATTTCAGAAAGCAGATTCTAAATTTGATAGCTTAGTTTTTCGATTATAATTCTGCCATATTTAACTAATTATGTCAATCACAATATCCATCCTCCAATACAACAACTCTAGAGCGACGATAAGATGCCTGAAGTCGCTTGTCAGTCAAATGTCAAATGTCAATTGTCAAATGTCAATTGTTGTCGTTGATAACAATTCCGCGCCGGAAGAGGCAAAAACCCTGCGGGATTGTTGCCAGAACAACCGTTGGGTCCAACTCATAGAAAACGGCCAAAATCTGGGGTTTTCGGGGGGGAATAATGCGGGTATCCGCCAAGCCCTTCAAAACGGCGCAAATTGGGTAGTTTTGCTCAATAATGATACTTGGGTAGAGAATGACTTTGTCTCGCGTTTGAGGGCTATTTTAGGCGAACCGGTGGGCATATTGGGCATTCCCCTAGACGAGGGTAAGGGGGTCGCCTACGCCGGCAAGGTTCAGTGGCTTCGCCCAACCCTAAAACATGAGTATGCCAGATGTCAAAGGTCAAATGTCAAAGGTTTATACGCCATCGGCGCCGGCATCGCCATTCACAAATCGGTTTTTGAAAAAATCGGCTATTTGGATGAAAAATATTTCCTCTATTTTGAAGATGCCGATTTTTCAGTACGCGCGCGCAAGGCTGGCATCCCGATTCTGTTTGCGCCGGATTTAGTCATTCATCACAGCGTGTCGCAATCAACCAAATCTCTCGGTTCTCCTCTACTCCTACGCTATCATTACCGCAATGCTTTATATTTCAACCGCCGCAACGGCCCTTGGTGGGTCCAGATACTTTTGCCATTTTGGGCTTTGCTCATTATGATCAAGCAGTTAATAAAACTGGCAACCGGCAGAAATAGAGAAGAATCAAGGGCGATTTTGAATGGTATGATGGGATTTCTTTGTGGCGAAACTGGTAAAATCAAATAATAGAACGTAGCTGGCTTGACCAGATTCTGGGCAAAAGCGAATATTGCGAGGATGTGTACTAAAAGTACATTGAGGAGCAAACGGAGCTTTTAACAAAGAAGATGGCCAAGAGCGTACTGCTTAATCCGCCACAGGCGGATAACAGAGCGACCAGCAAGTTATATGAGAATAGGTATTGAATGTGAGTCTATTGAAGGCAAAAATCCGATATGGGGAATTGGGAGAATTATTATGAAACTCCTTGAAGAAATCTCCCGTCGTCCGGAACTGGAAAAGAATTTCCGCTTTGTTTTGTATTTCAAAGATTCTGTCCCCGATTTTGAATTTCTAAAGGCGCCGGTATTTGAGAAGAAATGCGTGCCGGCGCCGTTTGTGCGCGGCCGTCTTTTCCCCATATATTATTTCGCGCTTCTGCCGCTGAAATTATGGTTTGAAAAGTTAGACCTGATGTTCTGGCCCAATTATATGCTTCCGATAATCGCTTGGGGAAGCAAAAATATGGTCGTATTAACCGAGGATATCTGGCACGAGATGCATGAGGGAAAACTGCCTTTCCGCTACCGTCTTGCTTACGGCATTTTCGGCTGGTGGACCGCCAAGTTCGCCACTAAAATAATGGCTATTTCAGAATCATCCAAAAATGAAGTTTCCAAACTATTTAAAATAAATCCCGAGCGTATCGCCGTTAATCATCTGGGCGTTAACCTCGATAAGCAAATAGCGAATGGCCAATGGCCAATAGCTATAAGCCCTAAGCCACTAGCTCAAACAAAAGATAGTAACTATCTTTTGTTTGTTGGCCAATCCTTTCCGCGCCGGCATTTGAAAGAAACACTAGAGGCGTTTGAACAAATCGCCCCACAATTTCCTGATATAAAATTGGTTGCTATTGGGCCGGATAAATATGATACGCCAACGGTCGCTCCGTTGGTTGAGAAAATAAACAAAAACCTCGGCAGACAGGCGATTACCCACCAGAATTATTTAACCGACGAAGAGCTGTTGTCGCACTACCAATCCGCCAAAGGATTGATCTATGTTTCCGACCGTGAGGCATTCGGTCTTCCGCCCATGGAAGCGCTAACCTATGGTGTACCGTCAATTGTCGCCGATATGCCACTGACACATGAGTTGTTCGGCGAGCGAACGTTTTACGTTCGTCCTGAACTTGTTGAAGGACAACAAAAAATAACAGCCAATGCCATCGCCGCCCAAATGCGCGAGCTCCTGACCAACTCCTCCAAAGTTGAGCAAATAAAAAAATCTGCCCCGCAAATTGTTTCAAAATATACTTGGTCCAAGTTTACCGATAGATGGGTAAACATTATAAGGAGAGTTTGAATAAAAAAACAGCGCTTGTGGCTCTGCTTAAATATTATACTTCCAGATCCCAGACGATCGGAGCATTCAGATTGTCGGCGAAGGGAGCGTTAGAGATTGAGGCGTTAACAAATGCCGTTCCATCCTCATGGGTGATTCCGTATCCTTCGTGAATATGTCCGAAAATATGAAACCGCGGCCGCACTGCTTTAATCCTCCGCAATAAATCCTCGCATCCAACCCGGATTTTGCCTTTTACCGGACGCAAGAGATCGCCATGTCCAAATGGGGGACCATGGGTAATCAATACGTCGGTTTTGTCCGGAATAAGAGCCCATTTTTCGGCCAGCTCTTTACCTCGCTGAAGGTTAAACGCCCAGTTGTTATACGCCGGTTGCCACGGCGAGCCGTAAAACAGCAGTCCTTCTATCGTAACCGATGAATCCTGCAAATAAATAGCATCGGTAATGATTTTGCGGGCAGTATCGGGAATTAATTGAAACGCCCAATCATGGTTGCCCGCAATGACTATTTTGTGTTTGTGTGGCAATCTACCCAGCCAACGATTGAAACTTTCCAATGGAGCCAATTCGCCTTTCCAGGTAATATCTCCGGCGTGAATCAAAACATCGCCATCGGGAATTTTAATCTTATTATGCTGTTCATGAGTATCGCTTATGGCTACGATCCGTAGTTTCATTTCTTTTTCCTTTTGGTAAGTTTCTGAACAAAGAATAGCAAATTTTAAATTTTGCGCAAAATAAAAATCCCGAAGCTGCAGCTTCGGGAGCGGCGGAACGGCCTAGCTGTTAGTTTTTCGGTATAACCCCGCTAGGCGAGTTACCCGAACGTTCTACCTATCAGTATAGCATACAGTATAGCATAGTGACATAGTATTTGTCAAGTACAAAACGGGGCCTATTTTTGGTAAGCTTAGGACATGCGAATATCCCGGTTAAATTTAGTTTTTTTGTTGCACCTTGCGATTTTTGTCTTCGTCGTCATGGGAATTTTGCCGCGCATGATTGTGCTATATTGGACGGTGGCGTTACTGATTTATATTTTAACTGTGCCACCGGAAGAGAGCGCGCTGTTCTTTGTGCGTTCCATTCCGCTTTTTATCGCCATACCGCTAACGGCAACTTTTGATAATTTCAATATGTGGAGGATAATCTCTTTGGCAATTTTTGTTAGATGGGCATTGCCCAAAATTTCTAACTACCAATCCCGTAAAGGCGCCCCGAGGTCCCCAACGGGACTTTTCGGGTTTCTAATTTCTAAACAAGTCCCAATTCTTAAAAATAAAATTTTAAAAAGTAGAGTTTTTATTATTCTTTTGTTCCTTTTGATTTTTGCCATTCTATCTGTATTTGCAGCAGCGGATAAGACGCTAGCAATCAAGCGGGTTATTTATTTTGCGAACCTGTCCCTTATCGGATTTGTGATAAACGGCCTCCTCGCACGACAAGCCGATTTTCGGCAGAAAGTTATTAAAAATATCGCCATTCCGATCATCTTGGTTACGGTTATCGGATTTATTCAGCTTCTGACAACCTACCTGATGGACATTTTTCAGTTCGTAGATTATTGGACCTTTACCGTTGAGAAAAACTTGTTCGGCACCGGCTGGGCGAACATCGCCTTAAAAGCCAATACCTGGTTTGCGTATTTTGGCGACCAGCTGTCTTTGCGAATGTTTTCAATTTTCCCCGACTCGCATTCTTTTCCCATATTTATTCTGCTGGGCCTGCCAGCGGTTTTTGCCTTAGCAGTTTCAAGGGTTATCGCCAAGGGCGGGACAGTTAAAACAATGATGAGGGAGCGGGGAAGTTGGCTGGTTGTCTTTGTGCCCCCAATCTTTCTAGCCGCTATTTTAACCGGCACTCGCGGCATCTGGGCGGCTAGCGTCGGAGTTGTCATACTGGCCATCGGTCTTATCTGGCACATGAAAAGAAAATATTCAGACTTGCGATGTCCGAATATTTTAAAGTATGTTTCTCTCTATCTTATTTTGTTCTTTATGCTTTTTGCCCCCGCCTATGCCCTAATCGCTTCGCCGCAATTTCTGGTTTCCAAAAGCGATTCGGCTTTATTTAAAAAACGGGTCAGGTCAATCATAGACATCGCCGAAACATCCAACAAAGAGCGCATCCGCATCTGGAAATTAAGTTTGGTTTCCATAAAAAAACATCCATTGCTGGGTGTGGGTATCGGCAACTTTCCGGTAGTGCTGAATCAGGACTTGTCGCTCACGAGAGCCGGTTCGTCGGCGCACAATCTTTACCTTCAAATCGCCGCCGAAATGGGGCTTGTAGCTCTGGCCGTCACGCTCTACTTTTTGTGGCTTGTTTTTAAGCGGGCATACCAAAAATTTATTTCTTCAGATAACCCGTTTTTTGCAACCTATTACAGCGCCGCTCTTTTGTTCCTGCCATGGGTTTTGATATATTCCCTGACTGATGTCGCGCTGTTTGATGAAAGAGCTTTTTTGATGTTCGTATCAATAACCGCTTTGATTTTGTGACGAATCCGATGGTGACAATCAATCTCGTAGTTTACGATGGCGAAAAATATCTGCGCCATGTTTTGGATTCTGTATTAGCGCAAACCTACCCGCACGAGTTAATCGAGCTCAATATTTTTGACAACAATTCATCTGACAAAACAAAAGAAATTGCTACAAGCTACAAACTACGAACTACAAACTTTGCAAATTTTTCCTTAGTTGAGAGCAGGGAAAATTTGGGTATGTGGCCCGGACAGGAAAAAGCGCTTGAATCAAGCCACGGGAAATATGTTGTCGCTCTTTCGGTGGATATTATTTTGGACAAGGATTTCGTCAAAAACACCGTTGAAGCGATGGAGAAAGATGAAAAGATTGGTGCCCTCCAGCCCAAACTCTACCAATGGTCGCTGACCAACCTAGATCCTAGTGCCCACATCCTAAAGCCTAAAATCATTGATACCGTGGGTTTTCAAATTTTCCGCTCACGTAAAATCACCAACATCGGCCACGGCCAAGAAGACAGGGGACAGTTTAACGAACAGAAGGGGGTTTTTGCCGTGGAAGGCGCGGTGCCGGTCTTGCGCCGCGAAGCGCTGGAAAGCGTCCGCATTGACGGTCGCATTATTGACCATGATTATTTTTGGTACGGTGACGATTTGGATCTGTTGTGGCGGATGCGATTATTCGGCTGGAAACAGGTTTATAATCCGCAGGTCATCGCCTGGCACGACCGCTCCACCACCAAGGGTGTATCGCATAACTGGCTGGGCTATTTCCGCCGCGTCAAAGAGCGCCGCAAAATCCCGATAAAAAAGAGGCGGTTGGACTGGTCTAATGTCCGGTTTACAATCATAAAAAATGACTATATAATCAACATGCTCAAAGACCTGCCACGCATTGCGGCGCGAGAAATAGCCGTGCTGGGTTATACCCTTCTTTTTGAACCGATGGTTTTGCTTGAAGCTGGGCGATTTTTCCGGCTTTTGCCTCGGATGTTAAAATGTCGGGCGCAAATAATGAAACTGGCCAAAGCAACCCCGCAGGAAATGAGAAAATGGCTGAAATAATCTACTCTCCAAATACATTCAACTACGGGACTAAAAAGCAATACAAACGCTTTTTTGTTTTATTAGCACTACTGGCGCTAATTATTTTTACGCTTATAAAACTGGGGCTGGGCGTAAAAGAAATAATCGTAGGCCGGACCAATAATATTCTCGACAAGAAAGTCCTGCCGATATCGGAAGAGGAGTTGGGAAAATATGTGATGCCCAAAAAAGAACAAAGCCGGCTGGACATTTTGGTTATGGGGATTCGCGGCAAAGATGACCCCGATCCGGCTAATACCGGAATATATCTAACCGACAGCATGATGATTTTCAGTTATGACAAAGAAACCGGCAAGTCGTCTCTGGTGTCCGTGCCGCGCGACTTTTATGTGCTGGTTGATAAAAACAAGAAAGATAAAATAAATACCGTTTACGAAGTTGGTTTTTCCAAAAAGAACGGCCTGGATTACGCAAAGAAGCTTTTTTCAGAGATCAGCGGCGTCTATGTTGACCATATAATTGTTTTTGATTTTTCGGCTTTTGAAAAGATTGTTGATCAGTTGGGGGGTGTTGACATTACACTGGCTAAACCGTTTGAAGAAGATAATCAGTGGGGCTACAGTTTTTCCTTGCCAGCCGGCCAAAATCATCTTGACGGCAAGACCGCCCTTTATTATGTGCGATCGCGTTATTCTACCAGCGATTTTGACCGATCTTACCGCCAACAGCAAATAATCATGGCTATTAAATCCAAACTGCTCGGTCTAAATATTTTCAACGAGCCCGGCAGGGCGCTGGATATTTTAAATACCATCCGCAAAAACATTGACACGGACGCGGATATTTTTGACATGGCCGCTCTGGGAACTTTGGCCAAAGAAATCAACGCTTCGGCTACCGGCATGAAACGATATGTAATCTCAACCGACAATCTGGTGTACGAGACGCACGAGAACGGAATTTATATTTTACTGCCAAAGGGCGACAACTTTGACGGAATAAAAAAGCTGTTTCAAGACATCCTCACTTCGCCATTGATTAGCCCAAGTTCCGGTTTGGCTCCAGTTAAAAACCCTCTATAATGCTTTTGTCCATAATTATTGCCAATTACAAAAATCCGGCATTATTGCGGCTTTGCCTTAAAACTGTCAAGCGAGAACTTGGGCGTGATTTTGACTATGAAACAATAGTGATTGACTCGGCCAGTCAGCCCGAAACCAGAAATGTTGTTACTCACGAATTTCCCGATTTCAAATTATTGGCTTTTAAAGAAAATCTTGGTTATACCCGTGGCAACAATGAGGGCATCAAAATAAGCGCCGGGGAATATGTGTTGATTTTAAATTCAGATGTTGTTCTGGACAGAAAAAACATGGAAGCATTGCTTAAATACATGACGGCCAACCCTGACATCGGAATGGCCGGCCCCAAATTGCTAAACTTTGACGGAAGTAAGCAGGATTCCTGTTTCCGTTACTATACGCCGCTAACTATCCTGCACCGCCGCATCGCCCATTTGCCATTTGCCAAAAAAACGATAGATAGATTTCTGATGCGAAATGTGCCATTGGATAAGCCGTTCAGCGTAGATTGGTTAATGGGCTCGGCTTGTCTGGTCTCCCGCCAAGCCATAGAAAAAGTGGGGTTGATGGACGAGAAATTGTTCCTTTACTTCAGCGATGTTGACTGGGCCAGACGATTCTGGGAAAATGGATATAAAGTTGTTTATTATCCGGAATCTGTTATGTATCACCATTTGCACCGCAACTCCAAGGGCCGATTAGGAATTTTGGATGCCTTTTTCAAGAGAGAGTCCCGTTGGCATATCGCTGACGCTATCCGTTATTTTAAGAAGTGGGGCATCAGTACGCCGCCGTCACGAACATAAAACCGATGTCATTTTTAAATAGAAAATTATTTGTTTTAGTTGTTGTCGTAGCGCTTGTTGCTGGTTTTACCGGCGGGTTTTATTTTGCCCAATACCGAGATATGACACCGATGGCGGCTGTCAAAAAAATCATCAACCGCGATTTAGGCAAACCGCAGAATGTTGATTTTAATCTTTTCTGGCAGGTTTGGGACAGCCTGCACCAAAAATATGTGGACAAAAGCAAATTAGACGACGAAAAGTTAGTTAATGGCGCAATCAAGGGCATGGCCGACGCCATTGGCGACCCTTACACGGTCTTTTTGGAACCGACAATAAGCAAAAAATTTCAGGAAGAAATATCCGGCTCATTTGGCGGTGTGGGCATAGAAATCGGCAAACGCAATGGCACTCTTACGGTAATCGCTCCGATAAAAAACAGCCCCGCTTTTAAGGCAGGTATCATGGCCGGTGACAAAATCTTAAAAATAGACGGCAAACCTGCGGCTGATCTGGCCATTGAAGAGGCCGTGAATCTTATCCGCGGCCGCAGAGGCACCAAAGTTACCCTGACCGTCTCGCATAACAACGCCACCCGAGATGTGGAAATCGTCCGGGATACCATAAAAATACCCGGCGTTGAGTGGAAAATGCTGGATAATCATATCGCCTATATACAAATATTCACCTTCAACCAGAATGTTGATTCTGAATTTGAAAAATCAACCAAAGAAATCTTACAGTCAAAAGCTGACCGCATAATTTTAGACCTAAGAAATAATCCGGGCGGTCTGCTGGATTCGGCCATTAATATTGCCGGTTGGTTTTTAGACAAAGGCAAAATAGTAGTAAGTGAAGATTATGGCAATGGAATAAATGACAAATTCACCGCCAGCGGCTCCGGTGCCCTGAAAAGCTACCCATTAGTGGTACTAATAAACAATGGTTCTGCTTCCGCTTCTGAAATTCTCGCTGGAGCCCTGCACGACAATCGCGGTGTTAAATTAATAGGTGAGAAAAGTTTCGGCAAGGGGTCAGTGCAAGAGTTGGTGGGTTATGACAACGGGTCGTCCTTGAAGATTACAATAGCCAAATGGCTGACGCCCAACGGAATCTCCATCTCTGAAAAGGGGATAGAGGCCGACATTGTTATTGCCGTTCCGGAAAAACAAATGGAAGACGGGACTTTTGAGCTGGGAATACGGGACAAAGATGCCCAACTGGATAAAGCGCTTGAAATTATCCGCTAGCCGGTAAGCTTAAAACATGAAACTTGAAACATTTTATTTAATGTAATATGTTTTACGTTTTAAGATTTATGAAAGTTATAATCTTACAAAACATTAAGGGGTTTGGGCAGACAGGCGACATCAAGAATGTGCCCGACGGATATGGCCGCAATTACTTGTTACCGCGCGGATTAGCCAAAATAGCCACGAACCAAGCCGAAAAAGAGGCCGGGATTTTGAAAAATAAACGGGAGATAATTTTATCCCAAGAAAAAGAAAAAGCCAAAGAAGCCGCCGACAAGCTCAACGGCCTGACAGTAGAACTGTCGGCCAAGGCCAGCAAGACCGGCAAACTTTTTGCGGCGGTCTCCAAAGAGGAACTGCTTGGCAAAATAGCCGAAGCCACAGGCATAATTTTGAACACAGACACTATTAACCTTAAGGAGCACGACGGACACTTAAAACAGCTAGGAGAACATGTCGTTGAACTGGACTTGGCGCCAGATATTAAAACGACTGTTACCGTCAAAATTAGCGAATCGAAATAACAAAAAAACGGTCAAGATGACCGCTTGTAAAGTCCTTAAGAAGCGTTTTGGCTTAATTCTTAACCTTCCAGCATCCTGGCCGTCTGATATGAGGTTTCCCCTATCAGCTTGGCGCTGTTCTCAAGCTCAATAAAATCGACATGATCTGATTTAGTCACAGTTTTAGCCACAGTCAGGTAGCATGTTTCCTCCAGGGCGTTAATCAACACCCTGAAACTATGTCTGAAAGATTCCATCTCCTTTTCAACGAAAGCCAGGGTTTCCTCCCTCAAACCGAGGTTTTTGTCAGATATTGAGGCGATTTCTTCGTCCAGGGAAAGACGGGAGAAAATCTTCTCAAACACGGGCAAGTGGGACTCAAAGAGATTTAGTTTCTCAAGAAGTTCGGACTTGCTTGAGATAAGCTCGCTGTGGCTTTGCTCAATCTCCGCGGCCGCGTCCTCAACAACTTTGAGGCGGGGCAGGATATATTCCTTGTCTTCGCCCGCCGCCAGCATGCCTTTCATCCGAGCAATAAGGGTTCGGGTGTTTTCCAGATTCTTTTCCGCATCCGTTAGACGCTTGGCGAATTCCGAATCGGCGTTGAGGGCTCTGCTTCGGTACTTTTGCATTGTCTCCCGGATCTTAGCTTCCACATATTGGTGGAGCTCGGAAACAGTCTGGGGAAGAGCTTTCGGCTTGGGCTTAATGCCTAGAGCGCCTCTGATGCCATTCCAAAGGTAGCAGCCAGAGAGGACAAGCACAGCCACAAGAGGCGGGAAAACGGAAAATCCAGCAAGTGGCGCAATTATGGTCAGGATAATACATTCAACAAGAACTGCGCAGAAGAAGGCTCTATTCTCATCTGCTACTGCTGTTGCTACTGCTATTGCTACTGTTACTGCTGCTGCTATTGCTGCTGCTACTACTGTTATTGCTGTTACTGCTGCTGCTATTGCTGCTGCTACTACTGTTATTGCTGTTACTGCTGCTGCTGCTGCTGCTGCTGCTGTTACTGCTGCTGCTGCTGCTGCTACTGCTGCTAC